>Ga0208566_1000336_pt1 | contig 32570 bp, 29 predicted proteins | sample PL_2010_150m_FD_184159 | JGI IMG/M metagenome (GOLD analysis project Ga0208566, IMG submission 184159) | Freshwater microbial communities from Powell Lake, British Columbia, Canada to study Microbial Dark Matter (Phase II) - PL_2010_150m... | ecosystem: Environmental > Aquatic > Freshwater >...
CAAATCGGAAACAATACGGCTTTGCGGCAACAGGTGATTTCAAATCGTCGGAATGGATAATCATGTCAAAACCAGCGTCAATAAAGGGTTTCAGTCAAGTGAACTTAAAATCTGTCGGACAGTAGTGAGGTGAAATCATGAAATCCGTAGTGAATTTTGCATCCGCGCGTCCAACTTCAATCAACCTCACCCCTTTGAATTCCGATGAGAACGTCTGCGGCAATTGCTCGAACTGGAAGGGGCCACGCGAGCGGAATGGACGGAAAAGCTTCATTTGCATGGATGGCGCCAAAGGCACTTGCAATCTCAAAATGAAGGGCCGGGATGCGGCAAGTATCTCCGATGCTTTGACATCGCCGGTTTCAAACGGCGATTGTCAGCACTTGAAACTGGTGGCATAACCGCGAGTAGCCGGCGGTATATCTGCACAGTGCAAAATTTAACGGGAATCCCAGATGGAACACCTTGGAAATACCCTGCTCTTCCCTGTGTATTGGCGGGTTGCTGTTTTTCCCGAACCTGCAGGCGAACAATGCTTCATCGGCAAGACCTATGAGCTTTCTCCGGTCGGCGCTGGGATTTATTGTGATTTCAATCTGCCGGAAAAAATCAGCTTCCTTCTGCACCTCGAAATTCCCGCAATAACCAAAGACACGCACGGCAACGATCTGGAAATTGTTGCGCGGGTGACGCATACGACCCTGCACAGCCAATATGGTTTTCGCATCGGAATGTTGTTCCAGCAATTCGAGGGGGAGGGCAAGGTTCTACTGACCCGGACGCTGACACAGCGTTTCAAGCCCGGACACCGCTGAATAGCTGCATCCGGCTTTCTTCGTTGATGTGGAATTCGTTTCTCGAAATGAAGGGAAGGTTCGATACGGTATGCCGTCCCGGAAACATTCAGGGAACGGTCACACCGCCTTCCCCTCCCGCTGGCGCTACGCCCCAGTCTGCGAAAATAGTGCCTTTTAGCAGATAGCGCAACGCCCATCCGCAATTGCCTACATTTCCCCTTCAGGGGTTGCCGAAATCTTGTGAATCGACAAGTCGGCGCCGTTGAACTCGTCTTCGGGATCGAGGCGGATACCCACCAGTTTCTTGATGGTCCCGTACACCACCAAGCCGCCAACCAGGGCAATCACGATGCCCAAGGCGGTGCCAATCAACTGCGCGGCCAGACTGATGCCGCCGATGCCGCCCAGCGCCTTGGCGCCGAAGATCCCCGCAGCAATCCCGCCCCAGGCGCCGCACAGGCCGTGCAACGGCCACACGCCGAGCACGTCGTCGATTTTCCATTTGTTCTGGGTTTGCATGAACATCCACACGAACAGTGCGCCCGCCACCGCACCGGTGACCAGCGCACCAAGCGGGTGCATCAGGTCGGAACCGGCGCAAACCGCGACCAGCCCGGCCAACGGGCCGTTATGGACGAAACCCGGGTCGTTTTTGCCGACCACCAGTGCCGCCAAGGTACCGCCGACCATTGCCATCAGGGAATTGACCGCCACCAGCCCGCTGATGGCGTTGATGGTCTGCGCCGACATCACGTTGAAACCGAACCAGCCCACCGTCAGGATCCACGCACCCAGCGCCAGGAAAGGGATGCTCGAGGGCGGATGCGCCGCCATCAAACCGTCCTTGGTATAGCGTCCGCGCCGCGCACCAAGCAGGATCACGGCAGGCAAGGCGATCCAGCCGCCCATCGCATGAACCACGACCGAACCGGCAAAATCGTGAAACTCTGCACCGAATTGGGACTTCAGCCAATCCTGCACGCCGTAGTGGTGGTTCCAGGCGATGCCTTCAAAGAAGGGGTAGACCAGGCCGACCAACACGAAGGTCGCGGCCAGTTGCGGGTTGAAGCGGGCGCGTTCGGCAATGCCGCCGGAGACGATCGCCGGGATGGCCGCTGCAAAAGTCAGCAGGAAGAAAAACTTGACCAGTTCGTAACCGCTTTTCTCGGCGAGCGCCTCGGCGCCGACAAAGAAATCCACGCCGTAGGCCACGCTGTAGCCGATAAAGAAATAAGCGATAGTGGAAACCGCGAAATCGGAAAGGATTTTCACCAGGGCGTTAACCTGGTTCTTGCGCCGCACCGTACCCAGTTCCAGAAAGGCAAAGCCGGCGTGCATAGCCAGCACCATAATGGCGCCAAGCAATATGAACAACACATCGTTACTGACCGTCAATTTTTCCATACCACCCTCATTACCGATAAATAAGTGCGGATTACAATCAAGAAACGTTCCATCACAAACAACATCTTGTTTATGAAGGAATCCACACTTCGCCAACCACCGCAAACACGCGCCATATCGGTGCACCGCCGCAACTACTGCACCATCTCAGTGCCAACATACCGTCATTGCTTTATCAGGGTACGTTACGTAGCATTCGCTTTTCAGATAGCGCTCATCGAAGAGCGGTTGGGGAGAATAATTCAAATGGTTTACCTGAACAGATGCTTGCTGGTCATACTGGCCGGAGCAGGTGTTTTTGCCGGCAACGCGCTGGCTCTGGAGTGGAGCGACACCGAAGTCCAATATCTGCGCGGCAGGGAATTCCGCGAGCCTTACAACCCCGAGCATGTCGGCAAGCAAACCGTGACCTTTCAGCACGCCGACGGCCATGTTTATGGCCGCAATTTTCTGTTCATCGATGCGCTGAAGTCGAATGACAAAGACGCCTCGGCGTCCGAATTCTACGGCGAAGGCTACGCCAGCCTCAGCCTCGGCAAACTCAGCGGAACTTCCTGGGCATACGGGATGGTGCGCGACCTTAACCTGACAGCCGGCATCAATTACGGCCACAAGTCGTATTCGACTCACAGCGTCGACCCGCGCGTGCTGTTGCCGGGGATTACCGTGGACCTGAACTTGCCCGGTTTCGCGTTTTTCAATGTCGACCTGCTCGCCTACATCGACAGGGGGCGCTTCGCCGGCAACGACAACGGCTGCAACGCCGACACTTACCAGCTGACACCGGTGTGGAAACTGCCTTTCAGCATCGCCGGGGAAAAATTCAGTTTCGAAGGTTTCATCGATGTGATCGGCGCGCACGGTAACTGCGTCCGCCAAGTCCTCAGCCAGCCGCAACTGCGCTGGGACATCGGCAACCATTTCGGGCTAAGCGACAAGCTGTACCTCGGTATCGAGTATCAGTTCTGGAATAACAAATACGGGGTACGCGGGGTGCGGGAATCGTTCCCGGAAGCCCTGCTGGTTTGGAAATTCTAGCAGGCTGCTGCCCCCCACCGTTTTCATATCCTGAAAAATCGCCTCATGGAAATGGCAGCAGCCTATAACCTCAGGGCAATCGCTCTACATGGTTCCCCCTTTTTTAAAGGGGGAGGCGTGCAGTTTTGGCGACTTTTCACCTTGTTGCCAACATAGTGCGATTGCCCTGCCTATAACCTGATCAGGATGAGGCGATTATTGGCGTAGTACGCTGGCAATCTGCCCAAAAGGCGGAAGAATGGCGAAGCTCTTGGAAAAGCGTAAACAAGCTGACACCCGAAGGAGCCCCCCTCGCTCGCTCACGATGCTACGTTGCCGAAGCACTAGGGCGGGACAGTGCGCTATACACGCGATTACGTCCTCTTTCCTTGGCTTGGTAGAGCATCATATCCGCCTTTTCAACCATCTCCACGGCGGAATTATCCTGAGCCGGGATAACGCTGACGCAGCCGACGCTGATTGTCACCCATGGCGATGCGCCCGGGTATCCATGGGGAATTTGCAGCGCTTCGACCCGAGCGCGCAAACGTTCCGCCAACAAGTGGACACCTTTGGTATCGGTACCCGGCAGCAGGGCGATGAATTCTTCCCCCCCATAGCGGGCGATCAGATCAGCGGAGCGGCAGGCGGTTTCGGTCGCCAAGGCGGCAGCCACCTTTTTCAGGCAGATGTCGCCCGCCCCATGCCCGTAGCGGTCGTTGTAAGCCTTGAAGCGATCGACATCCGCCATAATGATCGCCAAGGGGACGCCAGCACGCAAGGCGCGCATCCATTCCGTTCTCAATGCCTCGTCGAAGCAGCGGCGGTTGGGAATATTGGTCAGCGCATCCAAGAACGCCTGCAATTCCAATAAGTCCGCCTTTACCTTGAGGTTAAGATGATTACGCACCCTGGCCCGAACAATCGGCAGACTGATGGGTTTGGTAATGTAGTCAACCGCGCCCAGAGCCAGCCCTATTTCCTCTTGCACGGGTTCATCCATGGCGGTAATAAAAATCACCGGAATATTTTGCGTGGCAGGGTTTTCCTTGAGCGCCTGGCATACCTCAAAGCCGCTCATGCCTGGCATCATGACATCCAGCAAAATGAGATCCGGCTTGGCCGGCGAGGTAGCGATCATCAGCGCTTGTTCGCCATTGGTGGCAACCTGGAAACGGCAGTCCTGCCCGAGCGCCTCGCAGACCAGATCGACATTTTCCGGCGAATCGTCTACCACCAGAACCGTTTGGCGGTGTTGTCGGCACTGCCGACCATCCGCACCGTCCACCGACGGTACGGCGGGATTGCTCGGCAGCGGGGGCGTGTCGGCGCCGTGCGACATGGCACGGTCTATTTCACCCAATAAGGCGTTCAGTAGGCCGTTCACCGATTCGAGCGAAGTATCGGCCAAATCGTTTTGTTCAGCCCTGAGGGCCGACTCCAGGGCCTTGACCGCCTTGGCCAATTCAAAAGCCCCGACGTTGCCGGCCAGGCCTTTCAGCGTATGTGCCAGCAATATCGCGGTTTTACGCTCGCCCGAGCGCCAGGCTGCGCGGATACGCGCGACCGCATCGGCTTGATCGGTGCGGAAAGCGCTCAGGATCTTGCGGTAGAGCGCGACATTGCCGTTGACGCATTCCAGCGCTTCATCCGTGTCCACCCCTGCCAGCCTTGGCGCTTCGCCTTCTTCAGGCGGTCTCTTCTGATACGCCGGATGGTCTTGGGATGAGGAGAGCTTGATCCAGCGCGCCAGCGTCGAGAAGAAATGGTCGACATTGATCGGTTTGGCGATGTGATCGTTCATGCCGCTTTCGATACATTTCCCTCGATCGCCGGTCAGGGCGTTGGCGGTCATGGCGATGATCGGCAAGTCGCGGAAGCGCTTATCGGCACGGATTTTACGGGTTGCCTCGAAACCGTCCATCACCGGCATCTGGCAATCCATCAGCACGCCATCGTAATCGGCACGACCGACCATCTCTAGCGCTTCGGCGCCGTTGAGCGCGACATCGGCGCTAACTCCGGCGTTGTCGAGAATTTCCAGCACCAGTTCCCGATTCACCGCGTTGTCCTCGACCAACAGAAGATGAGCGCCATGCAGGGGTGCGGCTGCATCCTGATGATTTTCCGGGGGGCGCGGAGTCAGCTTCTCGTCCGCTGCGATGCGCGGCGACTGCTGTTCGGCTTGCATCCCGAAGCGCGCGCTGAAGAAAAACCGGCTGCCGGCACCGGGCTGGCTTGCCACCCTGATTTCGCCGCCCATCATTTCGACCAGGCGCTTGGAAATCGATAGCCCCAGGCCGGTGCCGCCATATTTTCGGGTAGTCGAATTATCCGCCTGGGTAAAGGCATTGAACAAACGACTTTGCTGTTCCTCACTCAAACCTATCCCGGTGTCGGCGACTTCGAAACGCAAACTCACTTGATCCTGCCCGACCACCCCACGATGAACGCCAACTGTCACCTGCCCTTGCTCGGTGAACTTGATCGCGTTGTCGACCAGGTTGAGCAACACCTGGCTCAGGCGCAACGCGTCGCCGACCAAGGCAGCAGGTACGTCGGCATCGATGTCGAAGCGCAGTTCCAGCCCCTTGTCCTGCGCCTTGTCCATGGCGAGATCGGCCACATGCGCCATGACCCCATTAAGATTGAAATCCGCTTGTTCGAATTCCAGCTTTCCGGCTTCGATCTTGGAGAAATCGAGCACGTCGTTGATGATGCCGAGCAGGCCGCTGGCGGCACTATCGACCTTCTCCAGGTAATTGCGCTGCTTGGGCGCCAATTCTGTTGCCAGCGCCAGTTGGGTCATCCCGAGGATCGCATTCATCGGGGTGCGGATCTCGTGGCTCATGTTGGCGAGGAAATCGCTCTTGGCTTGCGCGGCGGACTCGGCGACCTCCTTGGCGACGACCAGTTCGCGGATCACCCGTGACAGCTCATTGGTACGATCCGCCACCAGACGCTCCAGTTCGTCCTGGTAGGTCTGCAACGATTTTTTGCCGGCATCGACTTCCGCGAGCAGCGCGTTGAAGTTGCCGACCAGATCGCCGATTTCGTTGTCCGCGGCAGGAATCGCACGGGGGCTGAAATCCTGCCGCAGGCGCGCGTCGTTCGCCGCTTCCGCCAGCTGGCGGACAGGCAGGATGATGCGGTCGAGAATGCGCATGGCCAGGAGCAAGACCAGCGCCCCGGCGCTGAGACCGACGAGGAAGGTGGTCGCAACCGCGGTGAGGTAGGTGTGCCAGTAAGCGTCGAGGCGCGCATGAAGGTAGATGGTGCCGACCGGCGTAGCGTCGACGACGATGGGCAAGTGCAGGGTAGCCGTGTTTACCAGCGGCACGATATCCGCAGCGGATGGCCCGATCGCAGGCGCATCCGCCGGAAGCAGCCGGTCGTCGCCGTAACTGGCAAGGCGGCGGCTTTCGTTAGGGTAGAGGGCGGCGGCCTTGATCTCCGGGTAAGCCTCGAACATCCTCAGCACCTCGCGCGCGGCCTTCGCATCCTGGAAGACGACCGCCGCACTGGCAGCGGTGCCGGCCGCATTGGCGGCAGCCGTCAAAGTGCGCTGAATGTCCCTGCGCTGGTTGTTGAGCATGAGCACGGCATCGGTGAGGAGCGCCAGACCGATGCCCAAAAGAGTGGCCAACAGAACCAACCGGATCAGCGGATAGCGGATCGACCGGCGGTCGAAGATCGAACCGAGGCGCGGCAGCTTATTCATTGATATGGCGCGCCAGGCGCAACAGCTGGGGAGAGAAGCGGAAACCGGCACGCATACCCTCCGCCAGGTTAATGTCAAACCGGGCGCCATCCTCCTGCAAGGCGATTTCGATCATCCCGCCGTCCCGCACGAAGCCCGGGTAGGCGCTGATCGTGAGCGTGCGGCGAAAGATGCGTTGCTCTTCTGCGGCGTGCCAGCGCTGGCGTGTATCGACATAAAGCACCTGGCAGTCGTCCCGCCCGGCGAGGCGGACGACGATCAATTCGCGCCCCCCTACCTTGCGACCGGCAAGCCCGGCCAGGGCTTCCGCCTGCTGCGGCTCCCCGACAGCGATACACAAGCGTATCCGTTGAGCGTTGGCGATAATTTCAGGCGGAAACTCGGTGAACCTTAGGAAATTGAAAACCATCGCCGCACGCACCGCTTGTTCGGTCTGCATGTCCTGGGCCATAACCGGCCGCTCAAGGCAGACGAGCACCCCCAGCAGAAAGAAGGCTTGGGCGAGGCGGCGCTTGCTTATGAAGCTCATCAGCATGGTGACCACCAACTGACCAGCTGCACCCATGGTATGCGGATCGGCCGGAAAGAGGCGCCGCAATGAGGATTCCAGCCCCTTTTCGGCATCGCGTTCCAGCCCCCTTCATAAAATACGCTCGTCATTCCCATCTGCTGCTACTTGTTCAGACCCGTTAAAACTTGTAGCGCATTTCCGCATAGAAATTTCGCCCAGGCAACGGCAGATTATTGGGGAGGGAGCTACTGGTGTATTCCCGCGCATCCGCGTCAAACAGATTGCGGATAGAAGCAGCAAACTCCCAATCGCGGCGCGAGGAATAGCGAACCGTGGTATCCACCAAGGTATAGGCGTCCATGGGCGCACGGCGATCGCCGGCTGGAAGCGGGTGCTTGCCTATCCAGCCGGCCTGTACGTTCCACTTCCAATTGGGCATGAATGCCCAATCCGAGCGCAGGTAGGCATTTTGATTGGGTATGGAATTGTAGGTGCTGTCATTGCGATAGTTAAGGTTGCCGGAAACCCTCAGCCTATTCGTGGCCTGCCACATGGCCTCCAGTTCAATACCGCGAGCCGTGTTGTTGCCCATATTCTGGAATTGGTTAGTTGCATCGGCGGCAATCAGGTCGGATCGTTCGAATTGGTAAAAATCGAGACCCAAGGTCAAATCCTTCGAGGCCAAGTAAGAAAACAACAGATCCCAGGTTCGGGAGCGCTCCGGGGTGAGATTAGGATTGGGTTTGGTGGCGGCGGTCAGGGAATAAAGCTCCAGATAGGAGGGCGCCCGGAACGCCTGGCCGTACATCAGCTTGGCAGTCAGCCTGTCCGTACTCTGCCAGACCAGCGCCAGGCGCGGATTGAGCGTACTGCCGAAGTCCGAGTAACGATCATAACGCGCCCCGGCGGTTAGCTCCCAGTCGGGCGCGAGGGTCCAAACGTCCTGGAGAAACAGGTAGCTTATTTGGCGGATTTTTTCCGGCGCGAAGGCATAGGGCGTGTCCGAGACATTGACCAACGGCCCCCCTGCCGGAAGCAGGTTTCCGTCAGGCCCCGTTCCCTTGTTGATGAATTGTTCAACCAAATACAAATTTTCCGTGTTGTATCCGCCGCCCAAGCGAATGGCATGGGTCTTTAGCCCGCTATACAGCCCGCTTGCCTCAAAACCGAAGCCGCGTTCGGCCGATCTCTGCTGATTGAGGAACCCGTTGGGATAAGTGCCGGTCGCGTCCTTGAAGCCCGGGGGATTTTCCTGGAATCCAGGACCTGAACTGGAGTCGATGTGGAAAGCACGGAGTTCCGCATTCAGGCCCCAATCCTTGGCAAAACCCTCGTTGTTGTAAAGCAGCGCGATGCTGTATCGACTGTCGTCCCCCCGGGTCAGCGGATCCAGCACGCCGCCGCCCGACAGTCCGGTTTCCACGTTGCTGTGGCTCATATAGTCGGCATGAAGGCGCCAGTTGTCCTTGGCCATGGAGAAGCGGAGATCGGTGCCGTCCCAGCCGTAGCGGGCATTGCCGGGCGCATAGGAAACATGGGTGCCAAAGGCCTTGTCTTTGGGAGTTTGACCATCCACGACAATGAACGGGTTGTAGCCATCGGTGTGCGACAGTTCCGCGGTAAAGCCGATATCGAACCCGTTCCAGCTTCCTCCATGCTGCACCCAACCCGCCTGCGTGCCGAATCCACCGGCGCGCACGCCCGCTTCTGATTGGTCGATCTTCCCGGCGGTTTTGGTGATGACATTGATGACGCCGGCGGAGGCGTCTGAACCGAACAGGGCCGAGCCGGGACCGCGGATAATCTCAACCCGTTCGATCATGTTCGTCGGCAGTCCCTTCCAGAAAATACCAGCGGACCACACCAGGTCTTTTATCGGCGCGCCGTTCACCATCAGCAGCGTGTGGGAAGGATTAGCACCGCGAAACGTCACATGGGGCCTGGATCCGAACAGGTTGGGCTTTATGTAAATGCCCGGCACGCTTTGCAATATCTCCGTGAGATTGGCCGTGCCGGTGGCTTTGATGTCTTCCGCCGTGATGAGCGAAACCACCGACGGCGCCCTGGAAAGCGCTTGTTCAGTATTGGTGGAGATATTTACTCTTGCCTTCATCAGGTCTTCCAGGCTTAACGACAGCAGTTGATCCATGCCTGCGCCGCTATCCGCATAGGCGGTTAGCGCCAAGAACAGGCCAAGAAACGGTATCACTGGCGCGCCGATCTTCATACCCCCTCCCTGTTATGAACTTCACACGGATTTACATCTTTCAGCCGAACGGTATTATGCCGCCAGTTTGGTTTTATCCCAAACTATCCACGACCTGAGTCCGGCCTGAATATAAGCAATAATAGAATACCGCGAGAGGTACCGCTAAACCCACATACAATCATTGTTCTGAAAGAACAAATCGGCATTTTCGGTACGAGTGTTGTGATGGGAAGCTAATGGTTCTCGAACAGAATCAGGCGACCACCTATTTGTACTTCCCGAAAACGATCTTTGCGTCCTGGTGCGCCCGATCCAGGGTGCAAATAGATGTATCGTCGTCGTGGCCGCTGAAAAAATCATCCGCCTGAGCCTGCATCACCATCTGAATAGCCGCCTCATCCGCCAAATCGTATTTCTCGGTAATGAGGGTGGTGACTTCATCGAGAAAATCTTCATAGGTCATATTCAATTGCTCCTATTTTTTGTACCCTGCGTCAAACTTCAGAAGTCCATTTTGGACATTGGGGCAAAGTACTCATGGGCTTTTTCTGTTTGGCGACCTGTTATCAGGGTCGGGAAAAAGCAAAGCCGGCCCCTCTGGACTTTCGCTCTATAGCGCTCTTAAAAGCAAAAAGGCCACCCCTGAGGATGGCTTCATTGCTTACAGCGTTTTGGTGGTGCGTAGTTTACTACCGAACTCCTCGCTATTGGGGCTAATGAGTATTGCTGCGCACTCCTGCGGGCAATTGCGGATCACTCCTTGAATTTGTATCCCATCGCCCGGCAACCACGCTGGCGTTTCTCCCACATTCGGAGCAGCGCCGGGTGGCCTGTGTCCACGAAGTCGATGATGCGCACGTCGGTCTTGGTCGCGTGTTCGCGGCGCAAACGGCCTGCGTACTGTTGTAACGTGCCCTTCCACGAAATCGGCATCGCCAGTACCAAGGTATCGAGCGGGGGATGGTCGAAGCCCTCGCCAACCAGTTTCCCGGTGGCGAGCAAGACGCGCGGCGCATCAGGCTGCAGCGCGTCGAGTTCCGTGATCGTTGCCGTGCGCTGCTTCTTCGACATTCTGCCATGCAGCACGAAAATCGATGGTATCTTTTTAGCCAACGCGGCCAGGATGGCGTCCAGATGCTCGGTGCGCTCGGTCAGTGCCAGCACTTTCCGGCCTTGGCTGAAAACATTCTCGATTTCTGCCGCAATCGCCGCCGTCCGTTCCGAATCATTGGCGAGGTGGCGGAACACGTCCTGAATGCCAGCTTCCTGAGGTAGGCCGATTCGCTTGTGCAGCGAGTACGGGGCAACTTCCAGAATATGTGGCGCATTTGCCGGCTTGGCTGCCGTGTAACGAATCGGCCCACATTGCATGAAGATGATCGGCTGCTGTCCATCCCGGCGAATCGGTGTGGCGGTGAGTCCGAGCATGTATTTCGCTTTGACCCGCTTCAGGATCGCGTCAAACGATACTGCCCCGATGTGGTGGCACTCATCGACAATGACGTGGCCGTAGTTTTCGACCAGCGGGCTGATCTCGCCCTGACGTGATAGCGACTGCATCACGGCGATGTCGATCTTGCCGGTCGGCTTGGCTTTGCCTCCGCCAATGGTGCCGACCACGCCATTACCGACACCAAGGAAGGATTGCAGACGTTCCTGCAATTGCTTGAGCAGTTCAGTACGATGCACCAGCACCAGGGTATTGATGCCGCGCCGGGCGATCATCGCGGCGGCGGCCACGGTTTTGCCGAAGGCGGTCGGCGCGCACAGCACCCCGATGTCGTGATGCAACATCGCGGCCACGGCGGCTTCCTGATCGAGTCGTAGCGTTCCGGCAAAGGTCACGTCGAGTGCTTCACCCTCGAATCGCTCATCGTTCAGGTCGCTGCGGATATCGTTTTCTCGCATCAGTTCCAGCGCCGCATCCAGGCACCCGCGCGGCAGTGCGATGTGATTCGGGTAATTCTCGGCGCAGCCGATCACGCGAGGCTTGTCCCACACCGTGAAGCGCATTGCCTGCGCCTTGTAGAATTCAGGGTTCTGAAAGGCAGCGAGGCGGATCAGGCGGTTTGCCAGCGGCTGCGGCAACTCCGCCTTCTCAAAGTAGATGAGATTGGCCAGTGTCAACGTGAGCGATTTTGGCATGGGGCCGGTCGGTTTCTTGATGGCTGGTGCAGGCCGCTTCCACGGTTCCTTGTTGTCTTCCTCGTCGATGAAGGTTACGTCCAGCGGATGAACGCCGCCGGTGGCGCGCAGGATGGTCGGCTCGATGTCGTGTGAGGGCATCGGCTGGATAGAAGTAAGGAACGCCCATTGGTCAGGATACGGGCGCAAGGCTGCGTCCACGAACACACTACAACCGTTCTCACGCGGTTTCTTCTGCAAGGGCAAAGCGATCAGATTGCCGAAACCACCCTTGGGCATCGTGTCCTGATTGGGGAACAGCCGGTCGTAGGAGGTCAGTTTCAGTTGCCGGGTGCGGGCGCAGGTGTGGCTGATGATCGCGGTGCCGAGGCGGCGCGCATCCCGGGCAGAAACGCTGCCGGCAAAGAACACCCAGGCGTGCGCGCCGTTGCCGGAACGGGAATTTCGAGTGCGACCGGCACCCCCAGTTCGTGGCAGGACTCAATGAAAGCCTGCGCATCCTCCTTCCATTCGGCCTCGTCGAAATCGGCAGCGAGGAAGTGGCAGGTATCATCAGGCAGCAACGGATAGACACCTATCGTGCGGTGGCCCGCAAGGTGATCGTAAATGACCTCATCTGATAGCGGGATCAGCAGGCGTTTGCCACAATTCGAGCATTTGATACGAGGTTTTTCGCAGACGCCGGTGCGCCACTCGTTGGCGCAGGCGGGCGCGTATCCCGCCTTGCCGGTTGATTTGCTTTCCCAGCGGATCGGGTAGACATCGGTGCGCCCCCGGAACAAGCGGCGGAATAGAGCCACCTTCTCGTCGGTGGAAAGCCGCGAGGATTCAGGTTCGGCCACGGATTCAATCGGCTCTGGGGGCAGGCGCCACTCGATACCGTGCTGCTCAAGCAGTGCAACCAGGCGGGCGTTCTCGGCCTGCAACGCGGATAGAGAATCATCCATCGTTCCCTCACCCGGCGGCAACTGACATTCCGTAAGCTGAATGCAGTACGGTATCCATCAGCAACCGATCCAGCACCGAAAAATCGGTGTCGCACGACACTGGCGCAAACGGACGGCCACCCCTTCCTGCGAATGGTGGCTTTGTAGCTCACGGTTTTCAGATCTTTAGTAGAAATTACCTTGGTGATAGTTGCCATTTTGGTACTCCTTCGTGCACATCATTTTATGACGCGCTGCACCAAATTTGCACCAAATCATTAAACTATAAAGCCTCGCATTGCTGCGAGGCTTTATTTTATTGGTGGGCCCGCACGGACTTGAACCGTGGGCCAAAGGATTATGAGTCTGCTTGTAAAACAATATGTTATTGATAATCAAGGGAACATAAGAGAATACAACAAAACTATAAAACACTTTACAATCAAAATATTAAAGAGCTTTAAAGAGCATTCAAGAAACTGAGTGTTGCACCTGTATTGCACTAAACAGGTGCTAGCAAGCGAATGGCGGTTTCTGGATCCTTGGCCACCGCCCGCAGCAAAGCGCGTGCCGGACCAGTAGGCCGAGTTCGGTGCTGCTCCCAGTTTTGAAGGGTTTTAACCGGGACGCCAATCAGCCTGGCAAACTCGCCTTGTGTAAGCTTGGTTGCCTCGCGAATCTCTTTGGCTTCCGGCTCATCGATTACCGTGACTCTGGCTGCCTGCGCCTCGCCGCGCATAATCGCGCCAGCTTCACGGACACCAGCTAAGAGTTCCTGAAAGGTCGTATCATCCATTGCCAAACTCCTCTTTTGCTACCTTGGCCAACAACGCCAACTGTTTGTCTGTCAGGTTTTCCATCTTGCTTTTGGGATAAGCAAAAACCATCAAAATTTGATCCTGGGCAACCGCCCAGTAGTAAATCGTCCTCAGCCCGCCACTTTTACCGGTGCCTTGCCGCGCCCAACGCAATTTACGCAGTCCAGCGCCACCTGTTATCAGGTCTCCTCTTGCCGGGCTTTCCAGAAGCACTGCCTGCAACTCGCGGTATTCATCGTCGGTTAGCAACGCCTGGATGGTTTTGCTAAAGATGGTGGTTTCAATAAAAATCATAGTTCATGATACGCTAACAGCGGATACGCTACAAGCGCACCCATTAAAATCAGAACATCCTATCTGTCACTTCTGTATCCGGTGACGGGGAGGGATTCGAAGCACGCAGCGATGGCGGTCTGAACTGGGTGAGCACGTCGGCAGGCGTGATACCGTTAACCATCAATCGGTGATTACAGCCATCCAGGCAGTCCAGTCCTGCGGGGTAACTGTCGCCCACGCCTGCCCCCTCCCTTGCTGCTCTTCCTTTCCCGTTTGGCGCAGGCGAACTGAGGACTTGATCGCCTTCGACACAATGTCTGGACTCAATGTGGGATAGAACTTCACCATCCATTTTGGGACTCGAACCCCTACAGGGCCGTATTGATTATAAAGCCCGCAGAACTGCTCAAGCACACTTTCACGTGTAGGAGGGGTAGATGGGATTACATAGCCTGGCTGATCTTGATGATCGCGCTAACATCTTGGAAATTGTCGCCATGTGCACCTCTATTGCACCGCAATTTGCGGAGCGCTGCACCCATTTTGCACCTGACGACAAAAAAGATAAAGGCTTCCATCGCTGGAAGCCTTTATTTGTTGGTGGGCCCGCACGGACTTGAACCGTGGACCAAAGGATTATGAGTAATAGGTACATTCGTTTTACCCCTCTTTACCCTCCTTTGTAAGCCTTTATAATCTTCAATAAATCAGCAACTTACTGCCGTATTAAATATTATGTGCCTGTGCTATGCTTTACTTAGCTTGCTAACATATTGCTAACATGTTGCTAAGGAGCACAGGATGAAAACAAAGCTGACAAAACAGAGGGTCGAAAAGTTCAAGTGTCCAGAAGGCAAATCGCAGGCGTTCTTGTGGGATGAAGAATTAACCGGCTTTGCTGTTCGAGTCACAAAAACCGGGATTCTGAGCTATGTAGTACAGGGGCGCACTAATGGCAAAGAGAGCGTCACAACGATTGGGCGGCATGGGGTGTTCACATGCGATCAAGCCCGCGAGGAAGCTAGGGAAGTTTTGCGAGGAATGCGCAAGGGCGTTGCCCCGCAAGCCGAGAAGGCGCGGAAAGCAGCGCAAGGGGTGACACTACGCGAAGTGATGAACGCTTATCTAGCTGATCGCAAACTTGCGCCACTATCCAAGCGGGACATTGAAAACCATGTCAGCAGGAACTTGTCATGCTGGGCGGATAAACCTGTGGCCACAATTACGCGGGATGCTTGCTTGGTGCGATTTAGGGAGTTGTCGGAGCGAGGGAAAGCGCAAGCGAATCAGGCATTCGTTATCCTTCGCGCCCTGCTCAATTATGCACGCGCTACCTACAGGACGCCGGACGGACTGCCCACGATGCCGGAGAACCCGGTTTCAGTCTTGAGCGATGCCAAGCTGTGGAATAAGAACCGCGCCAAGTCAACCCGCATACCAAACGACAAGATTGGCGAAGTGTGGTCAATGCTCCAAGCGCGGCGCAATGCGGACGATCAAACCACGTCAAGCAGAACGGGCGCGGACATAATTAGCTTCCTGATGTTGACAGGGGCGCGGTGGAATGAAGCGGCTATGTTGACATGGGACAGGGTAAATCTTGAGGAAGGATATTGGCACTTACCCGACCCGAAGAATCACAACGAAGTGTGGCTACCACTATCAAAGGAAGCCAGCGAATTACTCGCCGCCCGTCCGCACGTTACAGGCAACGACTACGTTTTTCCCGCACGTAGCGGCGGCAAATATATAGTCGATGCGCGTTCAACTATGGAGAGGGTTTCAGAGCTTGCAGGTGAGCACCTTAGCCCCCACGATTTACGCCGAACATTCGTTGCCGTTGCGATGGAGTGCAAGATAGAAATGTGGAAGTTCGAATTGCTCACTAACCACGTACCCACAAGCGTGACAGCGAAAAGCTACATGGAAACAAAAAAGCTGGCCTACCTGTTACCGGAAGCCCAGATCATTGCTGACTGGATAGCGGCGCAAGGGCAAGAAGCTGAACGAGTCGCACAGGAAAAGGCCGCTATTGCAGCAGGCGAAAACGTGATTCAATTGAGAGCTTGATAGTATATTTTTCATCAAGTTAGCGAACACAAACAACGCTTGCACAGCTAAAAAAAACAGCGTACAGTAGCATACATACAGCTTCGCTTCCAACCCTGCAACATCTACACATCGGGGCGGTAACGAGAAGCATTGCATAGGCAGTGCGGCGGGCTTTTGGCAACGTGGAAACGCGATGTTGAAGCTCACCGCACTGCCAATTTTATTTGTGCGATGAGCATCCTTAAAAGGGACTGCCTCATGCTGCCCAAGCTCCTCACTAACGAACAAACAGCCGAACTCCTCGGCGTCAAACCCAACACCCTAGAAATCTGGCGCGTCAAAGGCCAAGGTCCAGCCTATCGCAAGATAGGGCGAAGCGTCCGCTATGCCGAAAGCGACCTGCTCGCCTATCTTGCAGCCGGTACACGCCAGTCCACATCGCAGCAGTTTTCCCCTCAACCATAGCGCACCACAAAGTACAAGCAATAATTTGCGTCTGCAAATATTGATATGTCAAAACAATAGGTTATTGCCGCCGGATGATGCGCGGTTAGCCACATGTTAGCTAGCAGGGGAAATAAATGGAAAAACGATCAAAAAAAAGCGGCGCAGTTACGAGCTACGCCGCTACGGGGAAACAAATATGTGTCCCTATTATACAACAACGGCCAGCGCTCAAAGTTGACAAAGCGCGACTGCTTAAAACACGCTGTAGCGCGGTTCAGCAAGCTCGCCGCTACCCTTGCATGGGTAACGTGCTGAAAGTCGTTGCATGGGGCGCTGTGCAAGCGCGTAAGTGCATATTTGGGGCTGCGTTATGAGCAGTAACCTATTTTTTGATAACGCACCCACACAGCCGCCCGCAAGTCAACATGGTGACAGTCGCCAGGCCACGAAAGCCGAACGCGCAGAAGCGGCGGCGCTGCAAAAGCTACTTTACAAACAGATGAGGGCTGTTGCCGAAACCGGCAAACTTGCGCAATCGTTTCCCGCGCTCAAGCCCATCATTCCGCAAGAATGGCATTCCGCACGTTCAACGCCGGATTGTATCGTTCAGAACTTGCTTTACGCTGATGTGGCCATATTCGTTGCGCCCGGCGACATGGGGAAGACCACGCTGAAACTGTTTGAGGCAATCCACATTGCGCTAGGTTTGCCGCTGTACGGCCTTCCCGTTCACAAGCCCGGCACGGTGGTCTTTATCACGGCGGAAGACCCCCGCGAAATCTTGGTAGCGCGGCTTCGCTTCATTGCTCACGAAATGCAATTGAGCGACAACGATATTGCCATCGTTATGCAGAACGTCATTATTGCGGATGTGTCCGGGCTGGGCTTCAAAATTACCGAAGTTGCCGGCGATGTCGTCAAACCAAGCGATGTCATAGACGAAATTATTGCCGCTTGCCTGCCTATCAAACCGGTTCTTGTGGTATTCGACCCCGCTGTTAGCTTTGGTGTTGGCGAAAGCCGCGTGAACGATGCTGAGCAAGGGCTGATAGAAGCTGCTAGGCGGCTCCGTGGCGCGTTGAATTGCTGTGTCCAGTACGTTCACCACAGCGGCAAGCAGAATGCTCGTGACAAGGCTGTAGACCAATATGCAGGCCGTGGCGGTTCGGCCTTCGCGGACGGCTCGCGCATGGTTCACGTCCTGCAATCGCTTGACCCCAGCGATTGGCAAAAGGAAACCGGCGAAGAGTTACAGCCGGGCGAATCTGGCTTGCGACTGGCTCGCCCCAAAATGTCCTATTGCTCACCACAGGGCGACATTCTCATCCGCCGCACCGGCTACCGTTTTGAACATATTGAACGGGTACACACGACGAAGCAGGACAAGTTGGCGATTGCGGCCAACCGCATTTGGGAGCTTCTTAAGTCCGAATTACAGGAAGGCCGCTATCACAGCCAGAACGGACTGGAATCGCTAGACACTGGCATGACGCGCACCGAGATTCGCGGCGTTGTCGCCTTGCTGTTTGCCTCGCTTCGAGTCGAGTCCCGCGACATTCCTAACGCTGGAAAAGGCGGAAAAAGGCACTACCTACACCCGATTGGTGCGCAGGACGCCAACAGCGCACCAATCGAAGATGAGGCTGTTTTATGAGAATAGCTGCGCTATTGAGAAACAAAATTATTGCTGCGCGCTGCTATAGGGAAAATAAACAGCGCGCAGCAAAGCGCTCGTTTTTATCCCATTTTTCCAAGGTGCGCTTGCGAAGTTCAGCGCACCAACAGCGCACCTTGCGCAGCAATAAAAAATCGCATTTTTAACCGAAGGAATTGAAGCATGAAAACATCAGGGAAGTACTTATTGCAAGGGAAGAATTCAACTTTACGGTTTCAGGTTCTTGTAAATCCTGCAACGCCAGAACCAGACGTTTACTGCATCGTATTCGCCGATTTTGAGCCTGTCGAGCTTCACCGTTTACCGGCTGAGCAGACCCTCGAATTTTTCCAAAGAGTGATTGACCGGCTTGCAGAACTGCGCGAAGAGCTTAACGCCGATCACCCCAAGAACACATCAAGTGGTAGCTGGATGGCACGGCACGAGCGCTATTGTCGTTATCTCGGAACGTGGGCGGAAATCTACGGTGAAAGCTTCGCAAATTGTGAAGCGGAAATCATGCGAAATGTGGTGATTAGAGGCTTGTTCCGCCTTGTCGATAAGCCAGATTGCAAACCTAAAATCAAGCTCCAAGCGCTTGAATTGTTGACCCGTATTTGTGGCGTGGGGCAAGAGCATGAAACAGCCCGATAGACAGCCTGTAACCCTTTCACAGAACGGGGTAATCGTGGAACAGGGGGGTGACAAGCTGCCTCGTGTCCGCCCGATCAAGCTAACCACATTGACAGAGCTAAGAACAGAGCTTAGCCGCGTCTACCGAGAAGCACGCTGTGGTCATATAGACCCAGCAGATGCAACGCGCTTCGCGTACCTCCTTGGAGAGTTGAAAAGCATGTGCATTGCTATGGAATTGGAACAGCGCTTGCAACAGCTCGAACGGGCGGTCAAATGAGAGCCTTTGCTAAACGCCTTGAAGCCATTGAAGCCCGTGTGGTCATCACTGCGCCAATAGTCATTCTGCTGATTATCGACGACGACCACGGCAGCTATTTCGGCACGAGCGGCAGGACTTCAAGCAACGCCAAAGCTAATTGGATAGCACGAAACGGCGCATTGCCCGATACCGCGCAGATATTGGAAATTTATTTCGATGATGCAGAACAAACTGACCCGGCAGCTTCCGGGAGCTAAACGAAAAGGAAATTCAATGTACACGATAAATGCAAAAGATTCACGCGGTGAGCCGGTCGAGGTCACGGTAAACCTGACCCCGAAAAGCCTAGCAAAATTCGCGGCAAGCGACCAAGAGCAGCAACAACTTGCCGCAAGTCTGGCTGGACAAATCGCCACCGCCTTAATCCCGCGCTGGCAGGCCGAGGCCGTGCGTGTGACCAACGATATTGTCGCTGGACTGCTCGCAATCAACACAGCAAACAGCAAATAAACCCCGTCCCGGCGGTTTCCGGGAACTTTTGAAAAGGAAGCACCATGCAAAACGTATCGCAACTGAAACTGAACCAAGAAAACTCCAACAAGGCTATCGGAAAAATGACCACGCTGGTTAATTCCCTCAACGCCAAAGTGGACGCCATCAACAAGGACGCCTCACGCTCGACCCAATGGAAATTGGACAATATCAAGGCCACCCGTGAAGCCGCATTGCCAGCGATTTCCGCCGAACTACAAAACGTGCAGAGCATCGCCCAGGTAGCGGCATCGGATGAGCCTTTCTGGCAGTCGAAACCCTTGCTATTGTCGCTCCAGCACTTCGACGAAGACCTCGGCAAGGATGCAGTGATTCGCATAGCCACAGCGGCGGAGCTGAAAACCGTGCCGCTGCCCATGCTGGGGCTGGTGTGGGAAAACGCCAAGGCCGACAAAAACTTTGCCATGATCTACCAGTGCTATTTGGCAGGCATCAATCGCAGAGACGAAACCGGCTTCACCGAGTCGGTAAATTTGTCACTGGATGGTATCGACATCCTGAATCAGGCTGCCGCGCTTGCCGCTATATCGGTTTGCCGCACGAACCGAACTGTAGGCGAAAACCTTTTCGTGGAAGCCGCTGCAATGCGCTCGCAACCTGTTGCCCGGATGCAGGTAGGCAGGGAGCAGCAAGCAACCTCGCGCATGGTTCAAGCGGCAGCAGCGGCAGCGGCTACGGCATAACTGGAAACCTCGCCAAACACGCCCGGCCATAGTGCCGGGCTTTTTTGCGTGGAAGACGCGACAGTTTGACAGCGTGGAGCGCAATTCAGGCCGCTGGTGATGGTATGATTTGGCAGCACATGCCAATTCAAAAAGGGAGCACACCAATGGCTAAAGAATTAGTTATTTCCGAAGTTATGGCTGAAATATATCAGTCTGTACTTGCCACCCCCAAGCGGCAACGCCGTTTACTCAGTAAATCCTTTTGGGCAAAATTTGGTTTCAAGGCACGCACTAAAGAGCGCATTGAACAGGTTAGAGAGGCCGTGAAACGTCAAGGATTAGTGTTGAATTTGGATGATGCTCACTTTGGAACGGAAAACAAAGATGACTGGATAATTCTTTCATACGTTGAGCCGAGTTTGCCGGCTGAAATTCAAAATGAGGCGAGCCTTGATGCTCAAGTAATAGATTGCATCCCTCCTGATAACTGGTTTCAATTGATGGAAAGCAGAAAATTTGAAAGCGAAAGGGAAGTTGAATACTACTTCATTCTTCCATTGCTGGAATCCTTGGGGTATGAAGAGGATGATTTTGCAATCGGCTACCCAATCGAGATGTATGAAGGGGTTACCAAGGTAAAAAAAGAAGCAGACTTTGCCATTTTTAATGGTTTAAGTCGCGATAAAAAAGATGCGCTCTTGGTTGTGGAAGCCAAAAAAGCAGACAAGATACTTACCGAAGATGCTGTCGGGCAAGCAAAAGGGTATGCCATCTGGCTCACTACTCCGTATTACATGGCGACCAACGCTGAGGAAGTTTGCCTCTACTTATCCCGTGCTGGTCTCCAGCCAGATGTCGCCTTAATGAAGTTCCCAAGAAGCGAACTTCGACAACAATGGGTAACGCTTCATCAGCACATAAATAAAGCCGCAGTAATTGAGCGCAAGAAAAAGCTAGGCAAAATTCTTGCCGATAATGGAATGTGAAAATTTTCACTACTCGGCTGACCGCCGCTGCTAGAGATAGTCCGGCGGTTTTTATTTCTGCATTATGATGTGGCATCGGAGGAACCATGCAATGGGAATCATTGGTACGCTCAAAGGCCTGATTTTTGGTGCAATGCCAGAACCTAAGTTCTCGGAAAGAGATGTGTTGGTGGCTAAGCAGCGTGCGGAGACTCTTGTCCGTGAATTAAACGAGTCTCTTAAGGTCGCAGGCCACTCCAAGAGCAAAAGAATACGGGAAGAGAAGTTGCAGATTGTTCGAGAACGTCTTGTCGAGCTAAAGAAACTCGCAATCAAGTTCCCGTTTCTTCATCTGGAAAACCTGCAAGCGGTTGAATCAAGCATCATTAAAGTAGAAGATGAAACAAGCTCGCTCCCCCATAGCAAAGTAGTAGACACCAGAATCAAAGACTCTTCCGGTAAAGCTCAGCCCGAATCTTTGGCAATGCAGCGAAAAGAAATCGAAAGCTCTGAAATGGGCGACCAAGGCCGACAGCATTTCAGCGCAAACGATAAACAAGCCATACTCCTATGTATTCAGGGCTGTTTCAGGGTCATAAATGAATCAATCGCGATAGCGCGGAAAAGCAAGAACCTTGAAACTAAATTTTCACGGCTCGGCGTGGCGCGCGACAAGTTGAAAGAAGCTCGAAAGCAGGCCGGTCAATTCTCTCTTGATGTGGGGGGATTTGATGAGGCCGAAGCTGAAATAAATAGGATTGAGGAAGCAATAAAAAATGGCGCATCGACAGAAATTGCCGGAATGCAACAGATTGACGTAAATACTGAGTTTTCCAGTGCGGCACGTAGTCTTTTGAAAGAAGCGACCTCGTTAAAAAAAGAAAAGAAATATATTGAGGCTTGCGACAAGTTGCGGGAAGCATACTCCGCAGATGGTGCAGAATATTTAATGATTGAAGATAGATTGCGGCTTCCTATGTATCTTCAATTAGCGGGTAAAAACGACGAGGGCTGGAACGAATTAAACCTACTAAATCTTCGGTACGTTGACCAATTCTCGCAACCAGCAATAGCCAACCAGATGAGGGTTTTTCTTCAAAAAGGCGGCAAGGCTAAAGAGGCGGTTTTGTACGGAATTTGGACGCTGTGCAAGGTAATCGAAGCCAACAATATGAACCTTGAGAGTTGTTATCGGCTAGCCGATTCAATGAAAGCATCAATCTACGATACAGAGCCAGTCGTGGGTCAAACGCCAAGCGGCAATCCAGTACGCGACAGTTCCTATCAACATTTTGCTGATACGGCGAAAAATCAGTTTTCTATTGGGAATATTGAAACCCACGTAGCGCCTCTTCTCAAGAAAGCCAAGCTTGATGGATTGCTGAATAGCTTATCTACCAGCTTGAAAGCCTATCTTGAGTCAAACGAAGTCTATGACATAGAAGAGATTCAAAATATATTCGCAAAACACTTGGTCGAAATTCACTAAAAGGTCGATTGCAGAATCTTCTGGACACATTAAAAGGCCGCTGGCCGCTGCAATTACCCTTTCCAATTTAACACCCTGCGCCTGCAAACAATGCCGGGTAATGTCCGCTAGATTTCCTTACGGCGCTAACATATTGCTAACGTGAAAAAACAAAGAGCCTAGCGGAATAGCGCTAAGCTCTTGTTTTTATTGGTGGGCCCGCACGGACTTGAACCGTGGACCAAAGGATTATGAGTCCTCTGCTCTAACCAACTGAGCTACAGGCCCGATACTTCAACTGAAAGTTACGCCTCGTTGTCGAGGAAACTGCGCAGCCGCTCGGAGCGCGAAGGATGACGCAGCTTGCGCAGCGCCTTGGCTTCGATCTGGCGAATCCGCTCGCGGGTTACATCGAACTGTTTGCCGACTTCTTCCAGCGTATGGTCGGTGTTCATTTCGATGCCGAAGCGCATCCGCAACACTTTCGCCTCGCGCGGGGTCAGGCTCTCCAACACCTCGCGGGTAGCTTCGCGCAGGCTGGCATACAAGGCCGCATCGGCCGGTGCCAAGGTGGCGGAATCCTCGATGAAATCGCCCAAATGCGAATCCTCGTCGTCGCCGATCGGGGTTTCCATGGAGATCGGCTCCTTGGAAATTTTCATGATCTTGCGGATCTTTTCCTCGGGCATTTCCATCTTCTCCGACAACTCCGAGGGATCCGGTTCCTGGCCGGTTTCCTGGAGAATCTGGCGGGAGATGCGGTTCATCTTGTTGATCGTTTCGATCATGTGCACCGGGATCCGGATAGTGCGCGCCTGATCGGCGATGGAGCGGGTAATCGCCTGGCGGATCCACCATGTCGCATAGGTGGAGAACTTGTAGCCGCGGCGGTATTCGAACTTGTCTACCGCCTTCATCAGGCCGATATTGCCTTCCTGGATCAAATCGAGGAATTGCAGGCCGCGGTTGGTGTATTTTTTGGCGATGGAAATCACCAGGCGCAGGTTGGCCTCGATCATCTCGCGCTTGGCGCGACGCGCCTTGGCCTCGCCGGTGGACATCTGGCGGTTGATTTCCTTGAGTTCCTTGACCGGGATGCCGACGCGGGTCTGCAAATCCATCAAGCGCTGCTGGCGATCGACGATGGAATGCTGGAAACGCGACAGGCGTTCGCCATCGGACTTGAGCGCGGCAATCTCGTCGATCACCCACTGGAGATTATTCTCGTTACCGGGGAAGCTCTTGATGAAATGCTGGCGCGACATGCCGCCCTTGGTGACGCACAATTCCAAGATTTGCCGCTCGTGGCCGCGAATTTCCTCTACCAGCTTGCGCAGCCCGTCGCATAAGGCTTCCACCTGTTTGGCGGTGAACCGGATGCCCAGCAACTCGTTGGAAACCACTTCCTGCAAATCGGTGTAGGCTTTTACTTTGTGGCCTTTTTTGGCCAGCACCACCTGCATTTTCTCGAAAGCTTCGCGAATCACCGCAAAGCGCACCAGCGCGTCCGCCCTGAGCTGCGCCAGATTGGCGGCGGCGAGCGCGCTGCCGTCATCTTCTTCATCTTCCTCGCCAGCGGGCGCCGGCTCTTCTTCTTCCATTTCGGCGGCGGCTTCGAGGTCCGCAGGCACGTCGTCGACGGAATTCAGCAAGCCGTCGACCAACTCGTCGATGCGCATTTCTTCGCGCTCGACTTTGCCGACCATATCCAGAATCTCGGTGATGGTGGTCGGACAGGCTGAAATCGCCTGGATCATGTGCTTGAGGCCATCCTCGATGCGCTTGGCGATCTCGATCTCGCCCTCGCGGGTGAGCAGCTCGACCGAGCCCATCTCGCGCATGTACATGCGCACCGGATCGGTGGTACGCCCGAATTCGGAATCGACGGTAGACAACGCGGCTTCGGCTTCCGCCACCACGTCCTCGTCGGCCACAGCCGGCGCGGCATCGGACATCAGCAACGCTTCTGCATCGGGCGCCTCGTCGTAGACCGAGATGCCCATGTCGCCGATCATGCTGATAACGCCCTCGATCTGCTCGGCATCGAGCATGTCGTCCGGCAGGTGGTCGTTGATCTCGGCGTAGGTCAGATAACCGCGCTCCTTGCCAAGCACGATCAGATTCTTGAGGCGCATCCGCCGCTCATCCATCTCGCCTTGACGCTGTTCAGACTTGTCGTTTTCTGTCGCCATAACCGTTCGTTCCCAAGAAGAATTGGAAAAACCGTGCATTATACATCAAAGCCATCACGAATTTGCCGCCCCGCCGCGCAACAATTCCTGAAGCAATCCTTTTTCATCGGCGGACAACCCCCGGTCTTTCGCCTGGGTCAGCAACGCGTCGATTTTCGCCTTGTGCGCCCTCTCGCGCAGCTTCGCCAGCAAGCCGTCGAACTCGGCGGTTGCATCGAACTCGGCATCCCACTGTAGAATTTCACCGGCAATTTCTTCCAGCACCTCGCCCTGCGGCGTATCGCAAAAACGTTCGAGCAGACTGGCAGTAGACAAACTTTGGGCGGTTTTTGCAAAATCAAGCAGCGCCGCCAACAATTCCGATTGCCCGACGAGCACGCTGTCGTCAAGACGTTTTGCCAGGTCAGGTTGAAACAGCAAGAGTTGCAGCAGCTTTCTTTCCAGCGACGCCGGCTTGCGCGCCCGGTGCGGGGCGAACGTTGCCTTTCTGGCGGCAACCGGCTTGATGTGATACAAACCTTCCAGTTCGGTCTGCGCAATATCCGCCAACTCCGCCAAACGCTTGCGCAACATCAAACTCAAGGTCGGCGCGGTGATCTGCTGCAACAGCGGTTGCGCCATTTGCACCAGATGCGCCCGCCCCTCCGGGGTCTGCATTTCCACCCGTCCCGCCAACTCGCGCAGCAGGAATTGCGAAAGCGGCACGGCATCCGCCATCAGGCTTTCGAATGCTGCCTTGCCCTGGCTGCGGATATAGCTGTCCGGGTCTTCGCCTTGCGGCAGAAAAAGGAATTTCAGGCTTTTGTCGTCGGCGAGCTGCGCGAGACTGTTTTCCAGCGCCCGCCAAGCTGCCTTGCGCCCAGCCGTATCGCCGTCGAAACAAAACACGATATTATCTGTTTGCCGCAACAACTTGCGCACATGCTCAGGCGTCGTCGCCGTTCCCAGCGTCGCCACCGCATATTCGACGCCGTGCTGCGCCAACGCCACCACATCCATGTAGCCCTCGACCACCAGCACACAGCCTTTAGCACGAATCGCCTGGCGCGCTTGCGGCAGGCCGTAGAGCTCCTTGCCCTTCTCGAACAGCGGCGTTTCCGGGGAATTCAGGTATTTCGGCTCGCCCGCTCCCAACACCCGCCCACCGAAACCGATCACCGCCATGCGCTGATTCAAGATGGGAAACATGATCCGGTCGCGGAAACGATCATAGCGCTTGCCTTCGTCGTTTTCGATTACCAAGCCCGCCTGCACCAGCGCTTTGGCGCTGTAATCGGGAAACACCGCTTCAAGCCCCTGCCAGCCCGGAGGAGCATAGCCGATACCGAAGCGGGCAGCGATTTCACCGCTCAACTCGCGTTTCTTGAGATAAGCGATGGCGGTTTCGGACTGTTTGAGTTGGCTACGGTAAAACTGCATGGCCTGGCGCATCACCTCAGCAAGATCGACGCCATCTTGCGCCCTGGCCTTACTGTGTTGCGCCACAGCTTCCTGCGGCACTGCGAGCCCGGCACTCTTGGCCAGTTCGTCGACCGCCTCGACAAACCCCAGCCCCTGATATTCCATGACAAAGCGAATAGCGGTGCCGTGCGCACCACAACCGAAGCAATGATAAAACTGCTTGGTCGGGCTGACACTGAAGGATGGCGTTTTTTCGCTGTGAAACGGACAGCAGGCCTGATAGTTAGCGCCCGCTTTCTTGAGAGGGACGTAGCGATCGACCACGTCCACAATATCGAGGCGGTTCAGAAGTTCCTGAATGAAGGATTCCGGAATCATTTCGCCCCACCGTTGTGACTGCGCCGCCCCGTCCTGTTAAAGACCAGGAAAACCGGCGGTCAGCCGCCCAGCTTGGATTTGATCAGGGTTGAAACCTTACCCATATCGGCACGGCCGGCCATTTGGGGCTTGACCACAGCCATCACCTTACCCATATCCTTGACGCCGGCAGCACCAGACGAAGCAACCGCGGCAACCACCAGCGCTTCGACCTCGGCATCGGATAAAGCTTGCGGCATGTAACCTTGCAGCACCGCCACCTCGAACTTTTCGCCATCCGCCAGATCTTGCCGACCGGCAGCTTCGAACTGGCTAATCGAATCGCGCCGCTGCTTGAGCATTTTTTCGATGATTGCCACCACCTGCTCGTCGCTCAACTCGATGCGCTCGTCCACTTCGCGCTGCTTCATGGCAGCCAGCAACAGACGAATCGCGCCGAGACGCTGCGCCTCCTTGGCGCGCATCGCGGCTTTCATGTCTTCGGTGATTTGCTGCCTGAGGGACATCAGTACAGCTTGGGCGGGAGAGTCTGGCTGCGCAAGCGCTTGTGGGTGCGCTTGACGGCGGCTGCGGCTTTGCGCTTACGCTCGGCGGTGGGTTTTTCGTAGAATTCGCGGGCGCGCAATTCGGTCAGCAGACCGGTTTTTTCAACAGCGCGCTTGAAGCGGCGCAACGCAACGTCAAACGGCTCGTTTTCCTTGACACGTACACTCGGCATTCCTGATTACCCCTAAAAAAGGTTCAATAAAAAAGCGAGTATTCTACCAACAACCCCCGCTTTCTCAAAGCATTCGTTGAAAAATGATGGTTACCTTACCTCGCAATCGACCTTTTTATCCCCCGCCCCCGATGACGAAGCTCCCTGTCCGGGCTGCGGGGTCGTTGGGGCGCCGAACGTCGGCGGCGGCGTAAACTGGATGCCGGGGTTGGTGGGCAGAATGACCGGCGGTTGCGTGAAGCTCCGGGTATAGCCGAATTGCCCCGCGGAGAAGTTTTGGCTGCCGCCTTTGTTCGTCAGTTGGATCATCCCGTCGAGCACCTGCACGTACAAGCCGGGCGCCAAACCCGCCGCCCCGCCAGCTGCTTGAGCAAGTGTCATCTTACCGCCCCCCGTGCCAACCCCCTCATCACCAGCACTCATGCCACGAATCCCCGCACCCGCACTAAAATCAGCACCGGGTATCACTTGGGCAATATAGTCGGTGCCGCGGATGCCGATGGTGGCAGACGGGGCCTTGAGCTGGTAACTGTCCAGGTTGCCGCGTTTGCCGACCAGCCCGGTGAGCGCCCGCAGGCCGCCCTTGAGCAGGTTGAATACGGCGCGGTCGGCTTCCGGCCTGGCCTGGTCGAACAGGTAGGCATCGATGCGTATCTGGGTGTTCGGCTTGAGGGTGATTTCGCTGTTGTCGGTAAACTTGACGCGGGCGTAAGTGTCCTTTTCCGAGATCAGCAGATCGCCGCTTTCGACCACGGATTTCTGCGACAGGATCTTGTGGGTACCGTCGGCCTTCTGGGCCAGTAGCGGGCCGCTCAGGTGCGTGACGGTACCGGCGATCTCGGCATGGGCCGCGAGGCTCAGCAGGAGCCCCAGCAATAGCACCAGGCGGCTAGTTGCAGTACTGTTTTTTCTTGGGCGCATCTTCTTTCTTTTCCTCTTTTTGGGCGACGGTGTCTTTCTTCTCGTCCTTCTTGTCGTCGGCTTTTTCGTCGTCCTTTTTCTCGGAACCGGCGCCACGTCCCGACCCTTCGCCGCCGCCCCCGCCCCCGCCGCCCTTGGTTTCAGCCGGGGTTTCCTTGGACAGCAGGGCAACGGTGGTCAACGGCTTGACCACCGAGTTCAAGGCGGCGTTGTTGAGGGAGTTGTTGCTCTGGTTGAGCGCTTGATCCAGCGATTTGCCCTCGTCCTTCTTCTCGACCTCCTTGATCACGTCGGGCAGTTTGGCCGGCAGGATGGCGGTACAGCCGGCGATGCCGGGAGCGGCGCTGCATTGATCCAGGGTCGGCAGCACCGCCGAACAGCCGGCGGCGGCGGGGCTGGCCGTGCAAGCTGCCAGCGTCGGCAATACTGCTGAGCAGCCGGCGGCACCCGGGTTGGCGGTGCAGGCATTCAGGGTCGGCAATATCGCCGAGCAACCCGCCGCCGAGGGGTTGGCTGCGCAGGCGCTGAGGCTCGGCAGCACCGCCGAACAGCCGGCGGCACTCGGGTTGGCGGTGCAGGCACTCAAGGTCGGCAATACCGCAGCGCAACCCGCCGCAGAGGGGTTGGCGGCACAGGCGCTCAAGCTCGGCAACACCGCCGAACAACCGGGGGCGCTCGGGTTGGCGGTACAGGCGCTCAAGGTCGGCAATATCGCCGAACAACCGGGAGCGCTCGGGTTGGCGGCGCAGGCTTCCAGCGTCGGCAGCACCGCCGAGCAACCGGCAGCGCTCGGATTCGTAGCGCAGGCTTCCAGCGTCGGCAATATCGCCGAGCAACCGGCGGCACCCGGATTCGCCACGCATTGATCCAGTGTGGGTGGCGGGGGAGGCGTCGAACCTCCGCCGGAAGCCGGCGTATTATTGGACCAGCTACTGCTATACGATGACCCCAGCGAACCGGCCAGCGATCCGCTGGCCAGGCTGATCGTGCCGGAAGACGCGGTAACCGAGGCGTCGATAGTGAGCGCGCTGCCGCCGCTGGCGGTAAGGCCGATACTTCCATTCGAAGAAGTGATATAGCCATTGACCGTAATGGGCGACTGCGCCGTGATCGTAATGCTGCCCAGCGCGGTCACACTCGCCGTTCCCGCGCTGGCGACCGCCGGCCCGAGGATCACCCCGCCGAAGTTCAGGACATTCACCAGGCCCATAGACGCGGCCAAACTATTGATCCAGGGAACCTGGGTGTGCAGCCCGGATACGCCGGTAATATTGGTGTACGCACTGACATCCAACACCCCGGCAATAATGTCCGGGCTCATAATAGAGCCGTAGACCGAACCGCCGCTCGCTGTCAAACTAACGCAACCTGTCCCCGCATTGATCTGCGCAGGAATGTTCAGGTCGCCGGAACTGGCGGTTAAGGTTACATTTCCGCCGCTGGTGGCTATCCCGCTCAAGCTGTAGTTGTACGGGGCGGTGCCGCCACTCATCGTCGTAACGTTTAACGTCGTCGAATCGACGAAAGTAAAGTTGCTGCCGGTTGTCTTGCCGGCGAGATTGGTCACGGCGTTGGACGCATGATTGAGGTTGACCGCACCGCCCGCGCTGACGCCCAGATCCTGTACCGTAATGGCGCCGCCCTGGGTAACGCCGGCGCCAGAAAGCAGGCCGATGCGGGTGGTGATGGCGTTTTTGTCGGTAATCAGGGTGCCGCCCGTATTGGTGATCCCGGCTACGTAGATCGCTCCGACCGCATTGGTGACATCGCTGCCGATGGCGATGGTGGGTGCAATGATTTTCCAAAGGTTAGTCACATTCAGACATGCCGGGCCAGTGTCGCAGGTGGCCGAGCCGACGGTGATCGGGCGAGCTGCCGAATAAGTCCGAATATCCGCATTTTCCCCGGCTGTCACGGTGCCGGTAAAAGAGCCGATGGTATCTGCCTCCAATACCGCGTGATTTGCATCAATTGCGGAATTTACCGCCAAAGTCGGCGCCGCCAGGCGGATAATGCCTGCACCCGCGTTAATGGCGCTGCTAGCCGTCAATGTGCCAGTAACCGCCTCGAAATCCAGCTTGGTAGCCGACGATGTGGTTCCTGCGTTAACGGCAACGACATCGAAAGCACCGGCATTTTTAAACAACACCGATTTTCCCGTCGAACCGCTCAAATCGACATCAAGTTGGCTCATGGAATTCGTCGACGCGGACAGGCTCACGTTCCCGGCAGAGATTATGCTCAATCCGCCACTGCCGCCAGAAACAATGGGGGCATCTGTAGCCTGGCCGACCCCAGCCGTGGCGGAAGTCGGCGAATTCAGCTTGACGGCACTGGCACCGATAGCGCCCGTGACGGAAATCCCGCTGAAATCCGCCCACGCGGCATCAGGTACCGTCGAAACATAAATGGGGTTGTTGCTCTTGTAACTGAATGATGCGGTACTGCCTGCCGTAGCTTTGCCCGCGATCACGCCAACCGGATTCAACTTGTTGCCCGCGGTTGTAGAGCCGAAATCCACCGATGAACCCTCAAGGTAGACAGCCTTGCTGGAAAGCAAGGCCGTAGTATTGTCCGTCTGGGACAGCAGTCCGCCACTGGTAAGGGAAATCACCCCATTGGGTGCGGCCGAATCGTAGCCACTGGCATCCAGCGCAATGCTGATGCCGTTGACACTGTCCAAGCCGCTGGCGACGATCAGCGCCGGGGTGTTCTTGAAGATAAAATTCTTGTTCTGATGAGATGAGTCACCCACCGATGCGGCGAGGTTGGTCACCGAGTTGGCGAGGTCAAGCGTGACATTCCCGAGTGCCTTGATCGCCAGATTGGTTGCGTTGATAGTCCCCGCACCGCTCTGCGCGACCGTCCCGCCCGTCTCCAGGCTGAGGGTGGCGGCATTGGACGGTGCAATCGCGGCGCTGACGCTGAGGTTACCCGCGGCCATCGAACCGATACGCAGTGCAGGGGCGGTCACGGTATCGAGTTCGTTGGTGGAAAGCTCAAATGTATTGGTGAGCCCCGCCTTAGCCCCAGATCGATGTTCCGCCCCGCGCTGTAGGGTTTGAGCCAGACCGTTCCGCTACCGACGATGGCGCCACCACCCATAAGACTCATCAGATCGGCGACTAGCGTAACGTTTGCGCCGTGCAAGGGATAATCATTGATAACCCCCAGTGTCCCAGTCCCCCCGGCCGAAAGGGTAAGGTCTTGTGTCCCGGTATCGATTGCCGGCAACACGATCAGATCCCCTGTGGCCTGAAAGGTGAACGGGCTATTGGTTGCCAGGTACGCAGAAGCGATGGTTGCGTCGCCGGTATGGCTTAAGTACACAGCGCTCGGCCCGTAACCGGAGGCGCCGATCGAGATGCTGGCATTGCCGCTACCGCCGGGAGAGCTGGTCTTGAATGGCGCGCCGGCAGCGCCGATCGCGCCGCTCGAAGCCGGATCGTTCTGGAGAACGATGGATGGGGCGGTAACGAGTCCCGTCGTGCCGGTGCCGATTGCTTCTGAGGCATGAACATTCGCGCTCGTAGTACCCGTCACGGCGCCATTGATGATAATGCCAGCACCAGCGCTGAAGCTGAGATTATTACCGGAAAGGCTGGAGCCGGCGGCGAGAATGATGTTGCCAGCACCCGGGGTTACGGCCCAGCCCGTGTTGTTCCAGCCGGCAATCAGGTTGAAGTCGCCGCTGCCGCTGACGGAAACGCCATTGGCGACCTTGATGTCGTTGTTGGCAAGCAGCGTCAGGGTGCTCGGCCCGGTTACTGTCCCGTTGGCGTTGATGTTGATATCGCCATTGCCGCCGGTGCCGACCGAGTTGGTTCGTATCTCCAGGCTGCCCGACTGGCCATTTATAGTGCTCCATAGAAGGGTGGAGTTGCCCGTCGCACCGGAAAAATAGCCGCCGCCGAGGGTACCGCCGGCCAGATTGTCCGGGCCAGTGTTGTCGATGGTGATATCCGCCGGATCGAGCAGCAGGGTGCCGGCTTTCCCTTGGGGCGCCAGCGTATCTACCCGCCCCTGGAAATCAAGATAGTTGTGTCCCGACGTTTCCACAAAGCCGCCATTCCCGCTCTGTTGCCCGCCTCGGGCAAAGATATTGCCGTAGGCGCGGGTGGTGTCATCGGCCCACACGATCACCTTGCCGCCGTCGCCATTGGCGATGGCATCCGCCTTGATCGTGGCGGCAGAACCGAAGTAAGTCCGCTGAGCGTTCTGAATATCCGGGTTCTTGCCCTGATAATCCCCCCCCACCAGCACCGTACCGCCGCCCTGCTGGCCGGAAGCATCCACCTGGGCATCGCCGCTCAAGCCGACCCGCTCGCCCAGCACCTGGATCTCGCCGCCCTTGCCCGCGCCGGTGGCGCTGGTGACGCTGCCCGCTTCGAGCAGGGTGTCCTTGCTGGCCTTGAACACGATTCTGCCGTTCTCGCCT
>Ga0208566_1000337_pt1 | contig 32402 bp, 27 predicted proteins | sample PL_2010_150m_FD_184159 | JGI IMG/M metagenome (GOLD analysis project Ga0208566, IMG submission 184159) | Freshwater microbial communities from Powell Lake, British Columbia, Canada to study Microbial Dark Matter (Phase II) - PL_2010_150m... | ecosystem: Environmental > Aquatic > Freshwater >...
CATCATTATTGATGAGTTCAAATTGATCGGTAGACATCGCGTTTTCCGGCACAGAGAACTGCATGTCAGCAATCGATATTTGGAAAACTGGAGCAGACGCATCGGTTGCAACTGCTACCGAATCAGTCGATGACACATCTGATGTCTCGATTGAAGACGTAGCTGCATCAGAACCACAGCCAAAGAGTGCGAATGAAGCAACCAATGTCAATACGATTTTCATAGAGACAACAATAGCCATAAAACCTGGCCGTATCCTGAGCAAGTGATTTTGATCGATGCCCAAGGGCTCAAAGCCTCGCGGCCCAATCGTCCGTTGTTTGACGATGTTTCTTTTACTCTGAGTGACGGCGATCGAGTGGGTGTTGTGGGTCTCAATGGGTGTGGCAAAAGCACCCTGCTGCGAATCCTGAGCGGCGACTACCGACCCGATGCTGGCGTGGTGCGCAATGGCCGCGGTGCGCGCATTGGAGTTCTGGCCCAGCAACCGGTGTTGCCAAAAGGCAGTGTGCGAGCTGCGGTTGGCGAAGACTGGCGTGCCGATGCGATGCTCGACAAGCTCGGTATGGCCGGATTGCACGATGCACAAACAACCGAACTGTCGGGCGGACAACAAAAGCGTGTTGCACTTGCAGCACTGTTGGTCAGCGAATGGGATGCACTCATTTTGGACGAGCCAACCAACCATCTCGATCTGGATGCAATTGCCTATTTGGAAGAGTGGCTCGCAAATTATCGAGGCGGATTAATTTTAGTAACGCACGATCGCCACGTGCTCGACCGCGTTACCAACAAAGTGCTCGAGATTGATCGCGGACATGCATACATGCATGTGCCTGCCGGTCGCAATGCTGGCTCGGGATACGCCGCATACTTGGCTGCGCGAATTGATCGAGAAGAAAAAGCCGTAACTGCAGAACAGCGGCGCAAAAACTTGGCGCGCACCGAACTTGCGTGGTTGCGACGCGGTGCACCTGCACGAACAACCAAACCCAAAGCGCGTATCGAAGCAGCAACCGCGCTGATTGCTCGTCGACCAGATGCCGCTGCACGAAGCGGCGAGTTGGGTTTGTCCCTTGGCAATCAACGACTTGGTTCAAAAGGTGTTGAGTTGCACGGCATTGGTTTTTCATGGCCATCAACAACGACTGGTGAGCCTGGAGCACTCGTGCTCAATCAGTTTGATCACGAACTCGAACCTGGCGATCGCTTAGGAATCGTTGGGCCAAACGGCGCGGGCAAGAGCACACTGCTCGATCTCATTGCCGGTCGGCTCAAGCCGACGCATGGACATATAGATATAGGAAGCACAGTCAAAATTGGTTACTACGACCAGTTGGGTCGCGACCTCAATGTCAATCAGCGCGTGCGCGAAGCGGTTGCAGGTGACAAAGGTGATCCATCGGTTGAAGACAATCAGTTGATGCGCCAATTTTGGTTTGATGGCGACGCGCAGTTTGCTCCAATCTCTACATTGTCTGGTGGCGAGCGCCGGCGCTTGCAATTGTTGCTCACGTTGATTGAGCAACCAAACGTTTTGTTGTTGGATGAACCAACTAACGATTTGGATCTCGACACATTGCGTGCACTTGAAGATTATTTAGACGAGTGGCCGGGCATTGTGGTCGTGGTCAGCCACGACCGAGTGTTTTTGGATCGCACCGTTATCGATGTGTTGGCACTCGACGGTCACGGTGGCGCAGCAGTCGTGCGTGGCGGAGTTGCCGGATGGCTCGCACATCACAATGCATCACCAACACATCAAATTGCTGCAGGACAACGCGGCAAACTCATCGCGCAAAATGCGCCAGTTGTTACTTCAACTAGTGCTGCAAAAATGAAACCTGCAAAAAGCCCAAGCACGCTCAAGCGATTGCTTGCCCAGGCCGAAAAAACTCTTGCCCAGGCAAATGCTGCTGAACAAAAAATTGCTGCGGAATTAGCGCAAGCTGGCAGTGACCACACGGCACTTGCACGCATCAGCGCAAACCTCGCAAACGCCCAAACAAAAGTGGTTGCAGCTGAGGAAAACTGGATTGCACTTGCCGCTGAGGCCGAAGTGCAAGAAATCGAGATTCGCTGACTACTCTCAGTATTGATCATGAATACTTTTTCAGGATTCAGCGAAACCGATCCAATTGCGCCACGCGGCGATGAAGTTGCATCACCACCGCGCTGGATTGGATGTGTTGTTGGGCTCTCAAGTGGAATTTTTGCGGTTTCCACAGGCTTGGTGGTTGGTGCATTAGGCAACTCCCGAAGTTCGCTCGATCTCGTAGGAAGTTCTTTTATTGATCGCACTCCGCTGTGGCTCAAAGAACAAGCGATCCAAACCTTTGGAACCAATGACAAGACTGCACTAGAAGTTGGAATGATTGGAGTATTGATCATTGCCTCTGGCATATTGGGATTGCTTAGTCGCAAGAGTCTCGCTCCTCTTCGGATCGGTATTGTCGGCTTTGGAATACTTGGCGCAGTGTCGGCATCCGAACACGCAGGAGCGGGCTTTATCTCGGTCATTGCTCCATTGTGCGGAGTTGTTGGGGGTCTGTTCGCTGCGCGACGGCTGCATGGCTACCTCACCACTCAACGAACATTGTCGCGCACTCCGCAGCAGTCTCGTGTGCCACTTGGTTGGGATCGTCGAAGTTTTATTCGCAGTGTTGGTGCTTTTGGCGCACTCAGCGGAGGCGGAGTTCTGTTTGCACGCAACCGCGAGCAAGCACGAATACAACAACTGCAGGATCTCACGCAGATTCCACTTCCTCCACTTGCGACAGGCGATGCACTCGTCAATCCCGTAGCCGATTTTCATCCAACCGATCCATACATCACACCCAACGAAAGTTTCTATCGCATTGATACGGCACTGTCTTTCCCAAGAGTCGATCAAGCGAAATGGAGACTGAGGATTCACGGACTCGTTGAGCGCGAGAAACTTTTTTCCATGGCTGACTTGCAAGCACTTCCACAAGTTGAGCGAATCATCACTCTTTGTTGTGTCTCCAACGAAGTTGGGGGTCCTTACATTGGCAACGCAGTGTGGCGTGGTGTATTGCTCAAGGATGTTTTAGAATCTTGCGGCATCAAAAAAAATGCGGAGCAAGTTTTTAGTACCAGTTTGGATGGCTGGACATCGGGCTTTCCTGTATCGACCGCAATGGACGGCCGAGATGCACTCATCGCGATTGGAATGAACGGACAACCATTGCCGCTGATGCATGGATATCCCGCTCGACTTGTTGTTCCGGGACTGTATGGCTATGTGTCAGCAACCAAGTGGTTGTCGGAAATCAACATCACCACATGGTCGGAAGAGCAAGGTTATTGGATTCCGCGTGGATGGTCGCGAGATGCGCCAATCAAAACTCAATCCCGCATCGATGTGCCACGAAAAGGCGAATCAATCTCGGCGGGTAAATTTCGTCTCGCGGGAGTTGCGTGGGCACAGCACACAGGTGTTCAACACGTCGAAATACGCATTGACCGCGGTGCTTGGCAGGCTTGTGATTTGGGAGTCGACCTCACCGATGATGCGTGGCGACAGTGGATCTTTGATTGGGATGCAACTGTGGGAGAACACACGATTCAAGTGCGAGCAAGCGACAAAAGCGGCTACACCCAAACAGAGGAAGTACGGCGCGTTGATCCTGATGGTGCCACTGGATGGCACACGCGCACAGTAACCGTTAACTAAAAAACTGCTGAGCGCTACAGCACGAAGCCGCAACGCTCAGCAGTTCACTACTACTGACTAGTAAAAATTATTTAGTCTTCTCGCAGATCAAACCATCATCGGAAAATTTGTCCAATTTCTTGTAGTTTGCGTTGTAGACAGCCTTGTTAACTTTTGCGCCAGAAGTTCCAACGGTGTATGACGAATACGCAACACCCTTTGGAAAATCTTTGCGCAATGCTGCACATGATGAATAGGTCTTTACTGGAGTTGCTTTACCTTGCGCCATTGCTGCAGGAGCAGCAATCAACAAGAGAGAAGCAATCATGATTGGGGTTGTAAGTTTTCTCATACGAAAAAACTAACTTTGTGCGGCTGTGAATTTGGTGCTGTGGGATTGCAGAAATAACAGGAAACCCTTACAGGGCAAGCATGTGACGACAGCCACCAGAATTCACAAGTGAACTATCTAACCAATTGGTTAATTAACTGCTGATTCGTCAATTTCCAAGTCGGCGATAAAAATCGGATGGCGCAACTACATCATCACGGTCAAGTTCATTGACGTGCGATTTTCCGAGACCTAACAACGCCGAGTCGATGCCACCGCGAATAACGTCGAGCACATTTTCGACTCCACCCTGACCATTGGCCGCCAAGCCCCACAAATAGGCGCGACCAATCATCACTGCGCGCGCGCCAAGTGCAAGTGCTTTGACCACATCGCTGCCCCTGCGCACACCACCGTCGAGTAACACTTCGATCTGGCTACCAACGGCATCGGCTACTGCAGGTAACGCGCGAATTGGTGCTGGTGTGCCATCCAAATTATTGCCACCGTGATTAGAAACCGAAAGAGCAGTTGCACCTAAGTCGACTACACGCTTTGCATCGTCAACTCGACTCACGCCCTTGACCATGAATGGCCCACCCCATTGTGCGCGCAACCACGCAATGTCCTCCCATGAAGGAAGCGGTGTTTGCATCCACTCGTAGTACGCAGCAAAAAAGGTTGGTGCCTTCTCGCCTGGCTTCGCCATGTTTGGTGCAACAAGATCGGGAAACTTGCCGGTCTTTGCAAACGACCACAGCCAACGCGGACGAACAACTACTTCGGGTGCAAGTTTGAACATCGCTTTGAGATCGATCTTTTCCGGAATCCAAGGGCTGCCCCAGTCGCGGCCATTGGAGAACGACCAGTCGAGTGTGACGATGAGACCCTTTGCCCCTGCAGCTCGCGCACGCTCCATGCGTTGCACAAGCGTGTCTTTGTCGCCACACCAATACATCTGGAAAAATGTTTGAGAATTCACTGCTGCAACTTCTTCAACTGATTTGCTGGCAAAAGAACTCAGCCCCATTGCAATGCCACGATTGGCTGCTGCACGAGCAATCGCAACTTCGCCCTGCGGGTGCACTGCTTGCACACCAGTTGGCGAGATGATGAGCGGCATTGACATGTCTTGGCCCATCACTCGCACTGACATCTCTCGGGTAGACGAGAGGCCAGCAACGTGAGGTGCAAAACCAAGTTGATCAAATGATTCCAGATTGTCGCGCATCGAGAGTCCCTTTTCGGAACCAGCGATCAATGCACCGTACACAGACTTAGGTAAGCGCTTTTGTGCACGGCGCTGCGCCTCGGCGACTGTCTCAAACCATGCGGTTGCCATCAGGCTCTACAGGTTGGCAGGAAGAATGCTTGGATGCAACATCTTTTCGCGGGGCAAACGAATATCCAAGTACGTGCGAATATTTGCGTCAACACTCTCCGGGATATGGCTTGGATAATGGTTATCCAAGATCTCACGTACTTTTTTGTGGGCGACGTCATAAATCTCAGGCTTGCCTACTTCTTTCCACTCTTTCGAGCTGAGTCGATCGCCAATGGCTGGGTACAAGTACTCACTTTGCATAATGCGCAAAGTCTGCTCGGCACCCAAATAGTGGCCAGGACCATCAATGCATTGTGCGCGCATTGTTTCGATTGACAATGACTCGTCGGTGACTTCGATGCCCTTGATAGTGCGCTGCACTGAACCAATGGTGTCGTTGTCGATAACCACGCCTTCGAGTGAATAGCCCAACAAACTGCCGTGCATTCCAGCTGCTTCGTAAATGATGTTCATTCCAGCGTTGCCAACGAGTGCATGATTGATTCCTTTTTCAGAACCAGATTGTGCATCAGGAAACTTTGCGTCACTGATACCCGACGATGTTCCACCGGTGAGGTTGTAAAAATGTGCCATCTGTGCGCTAGCCGACGAGAGCAGCACTTGCTCTGGGCTTCCACCCGACATCGCACCCGAGCGCAAGTCTGAAACGAAGCACCACAAGCCAAAGATTGCTGGGTGCCCAGGCTTGATTGCATTGACATATGCAAGCCCCGCCAAGCACTCTGCAACTTGTTGCACAAGTGCGCCTGCAATTGCAGCAGGTGCAGTTGCGCCAGCCTGACCAGCCGACAACAACAACACGGGCATGCCGCCGTGCACCGCAACTTCAAGACACTTGCAAGCATCGCTCGCAAACTTGAGAGGAGGAACAACGAAACAGTTTGACTGACTCACGAATGGGCGCGCACGCCACTTGTCTTCGCCACCTGCAATCTCGTGCAACATCTTGAGCGAAGCCTCTAAGTGATCTGGGTGCACCCACGAAGTACCAACATGCTTGGTAGTGCCGCTCACGCTCAAGTAACACGTGTTGATGTCCATTGCCGACGCCTCAGGAATGTCGCGTGGCACAACTGCGCGCTGATAAAAGTGCAGGTGCTCCATCTTGTCGACCAAGCGCGCAATGTCATACGCATCTTGCGACACCGATTCGCGATACTCGCCAGTTTCGTAATCGGCAATGTACACAGCAGCACCCGCAGTACCGAAGTAAGTGTTGGTGCCCCACGGCTCCATGTCAAACTTTGGGTCTTGGGCGTACAACGGAAAATTGCGCGCAGCAATCTCGAGAGTGTGCTCGATCAATGAACGAGGAAACAACAAGCGCCCATTGCTGTCGAGCTTGCAGCCCTTTGGCAACAAGTATTCGAGAGTTGACGGAATCGCGTCGGCAATACCGATGTTTTCGAGCACATTGATGGCTGCTTCGTGAATTTTGAGCACTTCAGAATCGGTGAGCGCCTTGTAGCGACCGCTCGGCATACCCGGACGTACTGGCTTGATGTCGTCGGTGAGTGGCGCCGCGCGCATTGCAGTGCGAGTTGCTCGTCCACCGCGTCGTGCTGGTGTTGTTGTCATGGTCGCTCCTTCTCGTAGTTCATATAGTTCTTATCGCGCAGGCGACCGTTAGGCCTTGATGCGCAAACTCTTTGGATCGTAAAACGGCTCTAACTGCACGTCTGCTGCAACTCTTTCGCCTGCAACTTCAATTTCGTATGTTCCGCTTGTAATGAAATCTTTGTCGGCAAGGCCGTGATGGTTTTCGACGTAACCCATGCCGAGCGACTTGCCAAGGTGATGACCAAACATGCCCGAAGCAATGTGCCCAACAATTTCGTTGTTACGCCAAATTGGTTCATTGTGGTACAGCAATCTATTTGCGTCTTTGAGCGCAACCTGCACGAGACGCTTTTTAACACCGGTCTCTTTTTGCTTGAGCAATGCATCGCGGCCGATAAAGCCACCCTCTTTGTTCCATGCAACAGTGAAGCCGAGGCCAGCCTCGATTGGTGTGTCGTCTGGAGAAATGTCGTGACTCCAGTGGCGATAGCCCTTTTCGGTGCGCATTGAGTTGAGTGCGTGATAGCCAGCATGCTTGAGACCAAACTTGTCGCCCACTGCAACAATCGCATCAAAAACCCCTGTTGCGTATTCGGTTGCGATGTACAACTCCCAACCAAGTTCGCCAACAAACGTGACGCGACTTGCGCGCACTCGCGCATAACCCAAGTCGATGATCTGCGAAGTGCCAAATGGAAATGCTTCGTTGGACATGTCGGTCGATGTGAGCGACTGCAACAGAGCACGTGAGTTTGGACCCATGATGCTCAAGACAGCCGAACCGGATGTGACGTCGGTGAGAGTTGCTCGTGCGCCAGCAGGAATGTGATCTTTGAGCCACTGGAAATCGCGTACCTGCGTGGCCGCAGCCGTGACTACCAAATAACGATCGGCCGCTTCGCGAGTAACAGTGAGGTCGGCTTCAATGCCACCGCGCTCGTTGAGCCACTGCGTGTAGACAAGTTTGCCAACCGGCACCGACATGTCGTTTGCCGACACATTGTTGATGATCTGCTCAGCATCGGCACCCTCGAGCACAAACTTGCCGAATGATGATTGGTCAAACATGGCAACTGCTTCGCGCGTGGCTTTGCACTCTGCTGCCGTGTAGTCGAACCAGTTTTGACGGCCGTATGTGTATTCGTATTCGGCTTTTTTACCTGCAGGAGCAAACCAGTTTGTGCGCTCCCACCCTGCGACTTCACCAAAACATGCACCCTTTGCAGCAAGGCGATCGTGCAGTGCCGATCGACGCACACCGCGTGCTGTTTCTGGCTGACGGAATGGCCAGTGCATTGCGTACAACAAGCCAAGCGATTCGACAGTTCGATCGTGGAGGTAATTGCGGTTGCGTTGGAACGGCATGACTCGACGCACGTCGACATCCCACAGATCCATCGGTGGACGTCCATCAACAATCCAGTCGGCAAGAACTTTGCCTGCACCACCCGATGATTGAATACCGATCGAGTTGAAACCTGCCGCAACAAACAAGCCCGGCACTTCTGGCTGCTCACCGAGCAAGTAGCGATCGTCAGGAGTGAATGATTCTGGACCGTTGAAGAACAAGCGGATACCTGTTTGTGCCAGTAATGGCATACGGTGCGTTGCATTCTCGACGAGCGGCGCAATGTGTTCGAAGTCTTCTGGCAATGATGTGAACGAAAACTCTTCCGAGATTCCTTTCATGCCCCACGGTTTGGCAACCGGCTCAAACCAGCCAACGAGCAACTTGCCGGCATCTTCTTTGAAGTAACCGCAACCGTCTTGATCGCGCAACACTGGCATCGTTGGCGAAATTCCTTCCACCGCTTCGGTCACAATGTAAAAGTGCTCGGCTGCGTGCAGCGGCACTGTTGCGCCAACTGAATCTCCGAGCTCGCGCGCCCACATGCCAGCACAGTTGACAACTGCATCAGCGCGAATCATTTCGCCTTCGCAAATCACGCCAACTGCGCGACCATTTTCAACAACAATGCGATCGACCTTTGTGTTTTCAAAAATCTTTATACCTGCCGCACGCGCACCCTTTGCAAGCGCTTGCGTCACGTCGATTGGGTTGACAACACCATCGCCGGGCAAATGCACTGCACCAACAAGATCGTCAACACGTGCGAGTGGCACCAAATCTTTTACGTCGGCTGGTGTGATGATGTTGACGGGTAGACCAAACACGCGGGCCATTGATGCGCCACGCTTGAGTTCTTCGAAGCGTTCTTCGTTTGGTGCAATCGCCACCGATCCGCGTTGCTGGAAACCAGTTGCTTGCCCTGTCTCTTCTTCGAGCGTTGCAAACAAGTTTGTGGTGTACTGAGCCAAGCGCGTGAGGTTTTGTGTGGCTCGTAATTGACCCACCAAGCCAGCGGCATGCCACGTGGTGCCGCTCGTGAGATGCTTGCGCTCGATCAACACCACATCGGTTACTCCGCGCTTTGCCAAGTGGTAGGCAACACTGCACCCAACAATGCCGCCGCCAACAATCACTACTTTGGCGTTACTTGGCAAATTCGGCACAATGGACCCCCTGGCGGTTTTGGCGGAGATATATCAGTGACCTATTATGACATACAGAAATAAAAAGGCCATAAACACAACCCCGGAGCGCTTCGGCCATCTCGACCAAAGTGCCCGCACTAACGAGAGAACTAGACAGGGTCTGACATGAGCGAGCGCGTAAAAATTGTCATTATCGGCGGCGGCATTGCTGGAGTCAGCGCCCTCTATCACCTGGCCAAAATGGGCTGCACCGATGTGCTGTTGCTCGAGCGCGACGAATTGACCTCGGGTTCTACCTGGCACGCAGCCGGCAACGTTCCAACTTTTTCGGGCTCGTGGAGCATCATGAAGGTGCAGAAGTACACAGCCGAGTTGTACACCGAACTTGCTAAAGATCCAGACTTCCCAATTAGCTACCACGTCACTGGCTCGGTGCGACTCGCGCACTCCGAAGAGCGCATGGCCGAGTTCCGTCACGTCAAGTCGATGGCTCGTGCCAACGGCATGGAGTACGACATGTTGACACCGAGCGAACTCAAAGAGCGTTACCCGCTACTCGAGACACATGATCTTGCTGGTGCGCTGTGGGATCCACTCGACGGCGACATCGACCCTTCGCAGGTAACGCAAGCACTCGCCCGCGCATCGCGTGCAATGGGTGCAAACATTCGTCGCAACGAGCGCGTGATTGCACTGAAGCAACACGACAACGACCAGTGGACAGTCACAACCGACAAAGCAACAATCGATTGCGAAATTGTCATCAATGCCGCTGGCTACCGTGCTGGCGAAGTGATGGCCCTCATTGGTCGACACTTGCCGATCATGACAATGGCGCACCAATACTTAGTGACCGAAGAAATTCCAGAGCTTGCAGCACGCGAGTTTCCACTTCCGCTGTTGCGCGACGTAGACACTTCGTACTACCTGCGTCAAGAACGCAACAGTTTCATTCTCGGACCATACGAGTGGCAGTCAACTGCAATGTGGCTCGACGGTATTCCTGATCAGTTTGCAAACATGTTGTGGCCAGCCGAGCTCGATCGTCTTGAAGTACAGATCCTGGACGCAGGTAATCGTGTTCCACTCATTGGCGAAGCAGGCATCGCGCGCGTTGTCAACGGACCGATCCCCTACGCACCAGACGGCAACCCATACATGGGTCCAGAGCGTGGGTTGCGCAACTTTTTCCATTGCAACACATTCAGTTTCGGTATTGCCCAAGGTGGCGGTGCCGGAAAAGCAATTGCCGAGTGGGTGCTCAATGGCCGACCAGAGTTTGATATTTGGGGCATCGATCGCCGTCGTTATAAGGACTACGCAACGACGCAATACACAATCGACAAAGCGCTCGAGGTGTACCAGAACGAATACGCAATGGGCTTTCCATTTGAAGAGCGACCAGCGGGTCGACCTGGCTACGTCTCGCCACTGTACGACTTGCTCAAAGAAAAGGGCGCTGCATACGGCGCACGCGGTGGTTGGGAGCGACCAACATACTTCGACACAAAAGGCGAAGTCACCGACCACACTCTTTCGTTCTTCCGCAAAAACGGTTGGCGCAAGGTGGTTGCTGAGGAATGTGAGGCAGCCCGCAACAGCGTTGCACTGCTCGACTTGCCAGGCTTCACCAAGATCGAAGTTTCGGGACCAGGCGCATTTGCCTTCCTCGACAACATCATTTGCACCAAGTTGCCAAAGATTGGCCGCTTGAGCCTGAGTTATGCATTGTTGCCAGACGGCAAATTGCTCAGCGAGCTCACCATTGCGCGCTTGGCCGACGACAAGTTTTATCTTGTCGGTGCCGCAAGCTCGGAGTGGCACGATCTCGACTTGCTCGAAATGTCATTGCCAACCGATGGCTCAGTCACGATCAAGAACGTCACCGCAAACTATGGCTCGCTCATTTTGGTTGGTCCAAAGTCGCGCGAAGTGTTGTCACAAGTAACGACGACATCGCTCGCAAATAGCGACTTCCCATGGCTCTCACATCAACTCATTGACACAGCAGTTGGCAAGGTGCTTGCATTGCGCGTTAACTACGTTGGCGAACTTGGCTGGGAATTGCACGCATCAAATGACCAAATGGTTGCGTTGTACAAAGCAATGTGGGCGGCCGGCGAACCGCACGGTATTCGTGACATGGGTATCTACGCAGTCGACAGCCTTCGTCTCGACAAGTGCTACCGCGGATGGAAGGGTGATTTGGAAATTGGCTTCTCGCCATTTGACGCATCGCTCGACCGTTTTGTTGACATGAACAAAGAGTTCGTTGGCAAAGCAGCACTTGTTGCCGAAAAAGCAACGGGCTCGCCTTACCGATTTGTGCCAATGATTTTGGATGATGCTGGCAATGCTGATGCACCATTTTGCGCAAGCATTTTTAGTGGTGACAAGCGCATCGGTATCGCAACATCTGGCGGCTGGAGCTTCACGCTCAATCAAAGCATCGCACTTGGTTACGTGTTCCCTCAGTTCGAAGCTGCAGGAACCAAACTCGAGATCGAGATCTTTGGCAAGCGTGTTCCAGTCACCGTTGGTGCAGAACCGCTCTTCGATCCAACCAACTCTCGCCTGCGCTCATAACGAAAATTATTGCGCTGTTATCGCACCGCAAGAACTTCGCGAATTGAGCGCGACATCTTGTCCACCATCTCTGTCAGTTCGGCGTCTGTTGAGTTATATGGTGGCGACAGAATGACGACATCTCCGTTGACTCCGTCGACGTTGCCTCCAACCGGATAACAAATCAGACCGTTGTCAAATGCCTTTTGACGAATTTTCAGGTACAACATTTCTGATGCCGCAAACGGCTTCCTTGTTGCTTGGTCGGCAACGAGCTCGACACCGATGAAGTAGCCACGTCCTCGAATATCACCCACCGCGTCGACACCCTGCAGCGAATCTGCAATCAACTGCTTGAGCATGTGCTCGTTGGATCTCACTCGTTCAACCAATTTCTCACGGGCAACGATGGTCTGGACCGCGACGCCCGCAGCACACGCAGTGGTGTGACCCGTGAAGGTGTGCCCGGTAAATGGCGCACCATGCACAGCGTCAATTGGCCCCGCGACTTTGTCGCTATATATAGCAACTCCCAATGGCATGTACCCACCAGCCAAACCTTTGGCCACCGCCATGATGTCTGGCTCTGCACCATCTTGCTCGAGTGCGCGCCACCATCCTGTGCGTCCCGCGCCACACATCACTTCGTCTGCGATCATCAGCACCCCGTACCGATCGCAGATTTCGCGCACCCGCTTCGCATAACCCTCGGGAGCCGACACGCACCCACCAGCAGCGCCAACAACTGGTTCGAAAATAAACGCGGCAACGTTCTCTGCACCGATTCGAATAATTTCATCTTCGAGCTCCTGTGCGCACGCCTCGGCCAACGTTGCGGGCGTTGCACCAGCAATGGGTCGATAGGTGTCTACCGCAGAGACACGAGCAACATCAATCAAAGATCCTTCGAACGCCACTTTTCGTTCAAGGAAGTCAGAAACGGAAAGGGCGCCGAGCGTGTTTCCATGCCACGACCTCTTGCGTGCGATGAACTTCCTTCGTCGCATATCGTTGCGAGCGGCGTGGTATTGAAGCGCAAGCTTGAGACATGACTCGACGGCCTCAGAACCCCCCGAAACGTAGACCATGTGATTGAGTGTTCCTCCGCATCGCTGGCGAATGATGTCGGTCAGTTGTTCCAAAGCATCGGATGTGAAGTTGTATCGATAGCCATGAGCGATCAGATCCAGTTGCTTGACGATTGCCTGATTCACTTCGGTGTTTGAGTGTCCGATGCAATACACAGCCGGACCACCCGAACCATCGATGTACTGTTTGCCACTCGTGTCATACAGATACGAGCCTTTGGCCCATGCAATCTTCGGCAAGACACTCGTCGAATCAATGGTCTGCGGTATTTGCTGATTCATTGTGGAACGATTTTAGATTGAGTTGAGCTCAAGCATCGTGGTTTCGGGCGACTGAAATAGCGACGGTTAACGGAATTACGATCCACAACACGAGCACTCCTGCAATCAGCGAGATTGCGGTTCCCCGCCCAACCTCATTGATCACATACGATCCGAGTGGCCCGAGCACATCCACATCTGGCTCGAGGCTCATAATGAAAAAGATGCGCACGCATTCGACGGGATTTGCAAGAACTGCAATCAACAACGATCGACCAGATGCGGAAAAGGTCAACGCCAACCCAACGGCAGCCAGATCGTACAAAACCACGAGTACGAACCACACGACCATCGCTTGCGAGAGCGCTTTGAGCCGTCCGTCGGAGAATACGGATATCAGCATCCCAATGCTCAGCGTTGCAGCCGCCAGAATTGCAGAGAGTGCACTGAACATCACATAGTGACCTACATCGGTGATCGGACTCACCAAGGCAACCACCATTCCAGCGCCACCAAAACCGAGGGCTATTGTCGCCCAGATTGCGACTACGAGGCCGGCAAATTTTCCGATCATGAGTTGTCGAACGGTGATCGGCTGTGACAGCAGCATCGTCCATGTTCCACGTTCACGTTCACCAGCAATCGCACCAGCACCGATTACGAACGCCAAGAGTGGCACCAACAGCAAACTCAAGTTGGTGAGAGCAGCTGTCGTGCGGTTGAAACCCTGAACACTGATGTTGTCGGAACTGGCCTGCACTAATGACAGCACGAGCGCGACAATGCCAAATGTAAGGGCAAAGACCACCATCCACCGGCTGCGAACCGCATCTCGCACTTCCTTGCGAAAGATCACCATTATTGGGTGCATCAGCGACCATCCACCTGTGTTGGAAGTGTAAATGTCGCCTGTCCGCTCACTGCCTCTTCAACACGAATGTCGAGAACCTTGATCGCGGCGACGACGAGATGCTCGACGATCTTTGCTTTTTCTGAAGCGAGACAAGAAACGATGATCCAGTCACCCATCACGGTGACGACAGACTCGGGAGCAACATGTTTGACAAGCTCAACTGCGTGCGTATTTTCGCCATCAACGCGGATATACAACTGACTAGCAGAGGCAGTCACCGCAACGGAATCCTTCGTGCTCCCGAAAAACACACTCTTACCTCTATCTAATGCCAGCACATCGTCGGCGATATAGGGCACGTCTTCCAACCAGTGCGTAGAAAGCAAAACCGCGTGATTGGATGTTCGTTGTTCGGCAACGAGCCGCCGCAATTCCAGTCGTGCCGACATGTCGAGTCCCGTTGCTGGTTCGTCCAAGATCAGTAGTGGTGGATCTGCAAGCATTGCAACAGCGAGACCAAGTCGCTGGCGCATTCCACCGGAGAGTTCGCCGACCTTCTTGTGGGCATGATCCGCAAGTCCAACCGCGGTCACGCCATCATGCGCACGACTGGCTGACACTGACTTCAAGTCCGCATAAAACAAGGCTGTTTCGGCCACCGTCAGATCGGCATGGAATGCGGGATTCTGTGGCAAGTACCCTATTTTTGCGCGAGCACGATGCCCATCACGTCCCACATCAATTCCATCCACTAATACCGTGCCATCAAACCGCACCAGGCCTAACAAACACTTGATCAGGGTGGTCTTACCGGCCCCGTTGGGTCCGATGACAGCAAGAACCTTGCCCGCTGCCAGGCTGAAGTCGACATTCTCAATTGCGTTGAGTTTTCCGTATCGTTTTGTTACTCCGGTGACGGTCAGCATGCTTTCCACTTCTTTCGCGCCGACCTCGCGGACACCATGAACAACAACGAAGGAAACATAACGAGCATGAGCAGAATCAGGATGTCATACGTATGATTCGCTCTCTCGCTCTTTTCGACAAGGAACATGGTCCGCTGCATCAGCGGAAACTCGTCTGTCACGCGAGGCACCGGTCGATAAATCGGGAACCAACTCGCGGCCATATCCAGTGCCACGCGAGCCAACGTGAAATCATAAGCGTGGAGAATGGGTTTCTTCTCAGCGAGCGAATCAAATATCCCTCTGTATGCGTATTTGATATCTCCTACACCGTTCTTGTCCGCGTCATATCCGCGATAGTCATCCCAATAGTTGCCGCGACCACTGTCTGACCACTTGTTCTTGAACTCAATGCTGCCCGCAACGGCATTAACGTGATCGCGGTTCCCGACAAATGTGTTTCCAGCAAACAAGACATTTGTTGTAGTAAATAATGCGACCGCCACCTTGTTGTATCCGATGAGATTGTCTTTCACTTCCACCGATGCACTCGGCGTAAACGGTGCGCCCTCCATTGCGAGAGCCACGCGGTTGTGGTGGATGAGGTTCTTTGTTACCTCTATATCGTCGACTTCCTTAAACATCAGACCATATCCAGCTGCCGACGACGCGTTGTACGCAATTTCGTTGCCGATGAAGTGGACGTCTCTAGAAAACATCAAGACTCCTCCGGAGACATTGTCGCGGAAGATGTTGTCGGCAATCAAGTTGCTGTTTGAAAACATGAGATGGGTTGCATACCGAACTCTAGTCGCAGTATTATTTCGTATGGAGTTGCGATCGGAAAACTGCAAATAGACACCATCTTTGGCATCAGTGAGCGTGTTGCCGTCAATTGTGTTTCCACTTGAATAGTGTAAATAGATCGTGTGTCCGCGTCGCTCGGGAGACAGGTCGAGAACACTTGAAATTGAATTCTTGGTGATCGTATGGTCGCTGCTTTCTGATGCCACAACCCCATAGAGAGCATCCGAAATCTGGTTTGAATCAATTGTTGCGCGATCACCAAAAATTCGAATACCCGCAGATTCGGTAGTCACTTCACGGCTTGTCCCACGGATAGCGAATCCCGTGATGCTCACGTCATCTGCGTTAATGGTGATGACATCACCGAGGCCAAGTCCATCAATGACGGGAAGTCCGTCTCCGACCAAGTTAATCGGCTTGTCTATTGACAATATTCCTTCATACGTGCCGGATGGAATGTGCACAGTTCCACCCGTTGCGGCCTTTGAAATTGCATCCGAAATGAATTTCGTGGTGAGGGTAGGTGGTGACAGAGCGTGCGATGCCGTTGGTGGAACCGCAGCAACGAATCCGACAGTCGCAAGGACTGCTACCGCAATGACTGTGGCGGACGCGACCTTGCCGGTGTTATTCCATGTCTTTTTCAGCCAACGCCAACACTGCGGACCAACCGATACCAAGAGAGCGGCCAATACGAACATCCAAAGGCCCAATGCTGGACGCGCAACGCTATGGAAGTTCATCACCTGCGTTTTACCCAGCACATGTGGAGTGAACGGCACTATATCGAGTGGAGCATCCGAGTTGACCTCGTGACCAAATACATACAACTGATATTGCAAATCGGCCAGCATAAAGAATGGCATAGACGCCGCAACCAGCATGCTGGCGATCCGCATACGTCCGCGAAACACCACTCCGCCAACCAATAAAACGAATACGATCGCAACGACACTAAACGGGAACAACTGCAATTCGATGATCTCTTCTGGTTTGAGCGGAGACAGACCGACATAGTGATTGAGTGAGTTGATCTCTTTGATATCGCCGCTCATCGCATATCCGTGAGCAACAATGAATAGTCCCTTTGGATACTGAGGTGCAATGAGTTCGAGTTTCCAGAGTGGAAGAAATGCGCCAATCAATGCAGATAACGCTGCAGCTACTGAAAACAACAACCAAACAAGATCAATTTTCGGTCGACGCATCACTATTGCGCATCGATCATGGCAAGTTGTAATGCATTCCAATTCAATACGTCTGGCGCAGACATCGTTCCGGCCATAGTTCCGACAATCGTCTCGGCCAACGTCTGAGCATCTTCGCTGTTCAGGGTCGCCGCAATTCCATAACCCATCGGACTCTTGATCTCGGGCGAAAGAACATACGACAGGTTGAGAGCGTCGAGCCATGCCTCTGAATTGAAATCATGTGCCCAATACTTGGTGTCTACGTCCATATGAAGTTCACCGTTGAGCGAAACCATGCACCCAATATCATCAAAATGTTCCTCGCTCCCATCCGGTTGACGCCACGCCGCCGCATATTTGACATCGCTGATCACCATTCGACATCGCGCGCAACTCTCTTCTCCATAACGAATTATTGGATCTCCAGTAGGAGTCGTTTCGTCGGGGAGTTGCGAAAAGACAACTGCCCCGACGCCGACTAGACCTGCGCCTGTGAGTGCGTAGAGAAATGATCTACGGGTAACCATAAGCCAAGACTATCGCTATCCGATTAGACCGAGACGAGCATCCAACCTTGCATCTCGAGATGGAGAGCCGAACAGAACTCGGTGCAGTACATCGCGAACGCACCCTCAGCATCGGCAATGAATTCCACGGTTGCGCACTCGCCTGGATCAAGGCTGACATTGATGTTGTAGCGCGGAATCGCAAATCCGTGCGTGGCATCCGGTGTCTCTTCGACGTTCGTGAGATGCACGATCACTTTGTCACCCTTTGTGACATGAAGTGTGTCTGGCATGAATTGGCTTCGCATCACTGTCATCCACGCCTCAACGGTAGTTCCCGTGCGTTCAACGCGCTGGCCGCCGTCGGCGACTGCGTTGGGATCGAGTTCCATTGTGAGCGGATTAGTTCCCGCTGGGTACACCTCCCACGACTTGATTCGCTCGGTACGAATCGACTGCACATAGTGCGGTTCTCCGATGCCGATTGGTGTGTCAGAAAGAAGTTCCATTTTCTCGCCAGTCAAGTCGATCAACTGAAAGTTCTGTGGCTTCAATGTGCCGACCACAGGGAATCGATCAATCGACCACTTGTTGAGGGCCACCAAGTACTTGCCGTCTGGCTTGACCGTGTCACCCTCCATCGCTACGAGGTGACCAACGTTGTAATTGACCTTAAGCGTGTCGACTAGCTTGAATGCCTCTTCACCAGAGAAGTATGGCTCTCCGAGCGAAAACTTGGCAACGGCGCTGTCAAGGAACAAGCTGATGTAGCCGTAACCCTTGTCATCGTATTGCGTGTGTAGTGGTCCAAGACCCACTTCGACACGACCAGCAACACACGAGTCAAACTTGAGAACTGGTACACCAAATTCATCGAGTTTTTCATAGTCCTTGCTTTCAATTGCGGCAAGAATCTTGTCGAATCCAAAGATGGTGACGTGCGGATCAAGTTTTCCACCGACGCAAAGATAATTGCCGTCTGGCGATACGTCGACTCCGTGTGGGCTCTTTGGTTCAGGAACAAAATGCAGCACACCTTCGGCCACTGCAACGTCGAGACGAATCACGCGCATGCCATTGATCATTTCGAACTTGCCATCTTTGATGACTTGCTCAGCCAATTTCCAGTTGATGATGTGCATCATGTCGAAATCGTTCTTCGAAGCACCAACTTCCATCGGTGGGCGGCCTTCCATGTTGCCGCCAAACGCCATCTCCGTGTTGAATGAGTTGATGAATGCGTACCCATCGCTCACAAGTTTTCCGGAGTCAGCAAGGTCCTGTGTGTACGGAGGAAGTTCGATCTGGAAGCTTCGCTCTTGTTCCATTCGGCCAGTCGTTTGGTTGATCGCCATAAACGTGGAATAACCGCGCATCACATTTTTGTAATCGGTGATCAAAGACTCTGCTTTAGATCGATCGGTGAGCGTCGGCTGCATCGTCGAAATGTGCACATAGTCGCTGTTTTGGGTTACGAAGCAACCGCCGTGCGAAGTCTCGAGGTTTGGTACGTCGAAAATCTGCTTTGTTTTGAAGTCGCGGAGGTCGACCATCGCGATTCTTCCGTTGGCACGGTCATTGATGTAGATCCATCGACCGTCATACTCGCCACCAGTTTCGCTCAAGGCTGGGTGATGGGTGTCTCCCCATCCAAGCTTCGGACGACTTGCAGAGACAGCGCCGCCTTCCGCTGAGGTTCCAGCTGCCATGACAAGGTCGGATGAGTCGGCGCCATAGCCGTGTCCCTGCCAAGGTTCTGGAGTAAACACAGCGATGACCTTCATCAACTTCATCGATGGAACTCCCATCACAAGAATTTGTCCTGAGTGGCCGCCAGATGCGAACAACAGGTGAGAATCCATGCTTGGTTTTCCAGGAGCTACGAATGTTTTTACTGCGTGGATGACATCTTCGTCAAGAAGTCCGCGTTCGGCCGCAATCTTGCCGACATCACCAGAAAGAGCGGTGTCACCAGTTGTTGTGGCATCTCCTCCAAAGGCGACCTTTCCCACTACTAAACCGGCTCCGCCGATAGCAGCGCCTTGCAATAATTCTCTTCGTGTGATTGACATGATTCGAATTCCTTTGTTCGTAGTTGATTGATTACTTACTGAATTACCTTTTAGTCCTCGACTGTTATTTCGCCGGTCATTGCTGGCGTGTGAAAGACGCATATGAACTTGTACACACCAGCCTCGGTGAACGTTGCTTTAAATGTGCTCGTTGCCGCCGGGTTAATCATTGATTCGCTCGCAAACTCTGTCCCATCGAAAATCATGTTGTGTACTGCTGCCCCATTGTTCACTACATCAAACTCAATTTCTTGTCCGACTTTCGCGGTGGACTCGGAAAGCGTGAACACGTTGTCGGTCATTACAACTTGGATGACTTTTGATGCATCGTCAACCGCTGTCGCATCATCACTAGCGACTTCTGCGTCAGTAGAACCGCCACCACCACCACATGCAGTCAAGGTCACGATTAATGCGATTCCTATTGCACATCCAACAACGCGTTGTAACGCACGTCCGCTGTTGTCGCGAGTCTCATTTTGTGTTTGCATAAACTTCCTTTGAGTTGAAATTTTTCCGATACGAGAAATACTACGTACGAATAGCAGATCGCTTGCGATTACTTGATGGGACACAAGTGACGCTCGTTACTCTGCGTTAGGCATACCATCTATGCGACCGCGAAGATCTTGATGATGGCCTGAGACAATTCTTCGAGTTGTTCGCCTCACCCGACCCTTGCAGTCAAAACTCAACAACCATCGGAACAATACGATTATTGATTAGACGTTTCTTGCACTTTTATACGTACGTGGCGCGCACGACTATGAGTTCCACTCACAGTGTTCATGATGTGCGAGAAACGCATCTGCAATTTGTCGTGCTCGCCAAAAAGCCAGAGTGTCAATTTTCACAAGTCATAACTTCACTGCGTCGATGGATATGGGTCTGCGAGGTCTTCGAGGTAGCGGTTAGGGAAACCGGATTGCCTCCGACGACTTCCCGAGTATTCCTACGAATTTGGCGACTACAGAGTTTTTGGCAATCCAACGCGCACTGGAACACCTGGCGAAAACATGACGTGCGGTGCGCCGACTGGTGTAGGAAAACCTGCTGCTTCAATCAGCGAATCATCAAGAACAATTATTTCGGCGCGCTGCAACTTCCATCGTGGATGCGAAATTGGTGCATAACGAATTTGCTGGGAACGGGTAAATGAATACAAACCCCAGCGCGCACTGAGAAATATTTCGAGAGGTGAAGGATCAGTGATCTCTGAACCGATTGATAAATGAATTCGAGTATGCGCCTCGCCCCGTGGCCAACGGCGATCAACCGAGGTGATCAACTCATTTCCAACAAGCTGGTGCTTCGCTTTGCCAAAGCAATACGGCAACTGATACGTAGTGCGTGCAACCACAGTTGGAATAATTCGATTGATGTCAAGCGAACAAAACCACACACCAGGGATTCCGTCTCGAATGACATAGGTGCGCACATTGACCTCAGGAAACGATCCGAGATATGGCACTGACGGAAGGTGCGGAACACCTATGCCACGCATCGAAAATGGAATGAGACCAACCCACGCCGTGCCATCAAAAACATCAACCGACAACCCCGTTGGAAGGAGTCGCTGCACTTCTTGGGGGTCGTAACGAAAATGGATGTAGGCAAGGTCATACCAACCTTGTTTCATGACTGCTCGCTTGACCGGACTCGGACAGTCTTGGGCGAAGGGTCCTACGCGTTCAACAAAAGTCATAGACCATTCACCATCTGCACGACCATCACCACACACACCACTGCGCGAAGCGACCAAGCAATAGTGCGGGGCCAATTGGTTGCGAACAATTTTTTACCCACTTGTGGATCAGGATTTGTCGCCATCTTTGCATGCAAAGGCACCGACAACAACACCGTGCAGCCAAGCGCAACTGCCAACAGAACGGCTCCGATCCAAGGCAAAAACCAGCTGACCCCTGCGGGCTGCTGAGCCAACAAAGCCAGCGTTGTCAGCCCCTCCATCGCCATGGGCAACGCCACGACATGAACTGTCCGGCGTTGGTGTTCTTCGGCGACAGCGGTTGCTTGTCCTATTTGTACTTGGGCGAGCAAGGGATAGTGGACGTGCTGGACAAACCAGATGACACCTGCCATCACACAGGTTGCAACAAGGTTGGCGAGCAAGAGTGCAGTGACCACAGGTGCACAGTACCGAGAATCGAAGTCGCCCATTCGGTGACAAAAACCCATAGATATCCCACTTTTTCCCGTTCCGATGCAATAAATTTGGGGTCTATGAAAAAACGTGACCTCATCCAAGCAGTAGCAACCCATACAGACGTAGACAAGAAGACGGCAACTCTTCTCGTTGAAGGAACAATCGACGTCATCCTCGCCACAGTGGCAAAGGGTGAAGTTGTCAACATTTCGGGCTTTGCAAAATTTGCAAAGATCAACCGACCAGCCCGCATGGCGCGCAACCCGGCCACTGGTGAAGCAGTCAAGGTGAAGGCAAAGACCGTCGCCAAGATTTCTGCACTCAAAGGCTTTAAGGACATCGCCCTTGGCGTTGCCCCAGCACCAAAGTTGGTAACTGTTCGCAAGCCAGCTGCACCAGCAGCAAAGCCTGCAGCAAAGAAGCCAGCAGCAAAGCCAGTAGCGAAAAAGGCTGTCGCTAAAAAGAAGCGTTAATTTGTTGCAGGTCTCGCACCTGCAACTGTAGAACTACAAAAATCCGGTTTGTTGCGCAAGCGACAAGCCGGATTTTTTATTTGCGAATTGTGGTTGCAGCCAGCTTCACTAAGTGCTGCGTGTATGGATCTGTGGGAGCATCGATAACAGCGTCAACAGAGCCTTGTTCGACAACCCGTCCGTTTCTCAGCACGATGAGTCTGTCGGCAAATGATGCAATCAACGCAATATCGTGCGACACAATCACCATCGACATTCCAGTTGCACTTTGCACGCTCGCAAGCATCTTGACTACAGACGCCTGCACGGTGACGTCGAGTGCCGATGTGACTTCGTCCAACAACAACAGTTGTGGATGCGCGAGCAAGGCGCGTGCAACTGCAACGCGTTGCTTTTCCCCACCCGACATTTGGCTCGGGCGGCGTGACAAAAACTGTTGAGACAATTCCACTGCATCGAGCGCTGCAAGCACCTCGTCGCGACTGACATGGGTGTAGCGAGACATCGACTGCTCGACGGTTCGTACCGGATTGAGCGAGTCGTCCGGATTTTGAAATACCAATTGAATTTCAGAAAGAACTGCAAGCGGTCGATCGCGTAACGGTGTGGAGAGATCAAACCCATTGCCATCGTGAATTGCACCCGATGTGGACGAAACAAGTCCACACATCACCGATAAAAGCGTCGACTTGCCACTCCCTGATTCGCCGATGACCCCAACAACTTCACCCTTTCCAACTTCTAAATTTATAGAGTCAAGTGCGCGAGTTGACCCGCTTCTGATAACAGTGAGATCGCGCACAACTACAACCGGTTGCTGCACGCTCAATTGTGGTTCGCGAATGCGCACGTGCAAGCGCGGTATCGATGCGAGCAGCGACTGCGTGTATGAGGCGGATGGTGTTGCAAGAACGTGCTCTGTTAAACCGTGTTCCACGATTTGACCACGGCTCATCACCGCTACTCGATCACACACTCTCCCAACAACCCCAAAGTCATGACTCACACAGACAAGTGCGAAACCTCTCGACTTTTGCAGTCTGTTAATCGTTGCCAACACATCTGCGGCAATCCCTATGTCTAGGGCCGAGGTCGGCTCGTCAAGCAACAGTAAGGAAGGTGATCGAACGAGTGCAAGAGCGAGCAAAACGCGCTGGCGCTCACCTCCAGAAATCTGGTGTGGGTAACGATGCAAATATTTGGCTCCGTCCAAACCAGCATCATCGAGTGACGACAAAATTGTTTCATCCGCAACATCACGACCGAGCGTGTCACGAAAATGTGCCCGGATGGTGAGGTGAGACGTGAGAGCCTCACCTAGTGATTGCGCGACAAGTGCAACCGAACTGCCGTACATCTCTTGACGAACTTTGGGTTCGACATCCAGCATGTTGACACCTGCCGTCGACACAGTGCCCGACGTGAGACGTAACCCCGGCGACAGCACCCCTGCCGCTATGCGCAACAGCGTCGACTTTCCGCTCCCCGATCCTCCGACAATGCCAAGCCTCTCGCCCATTTCGACTTTCAGATCTACTGATTGAAGAATTGGCGTCACGACTCGATTTCGATCTCGATCTCGAGCCTCTACACACACCTGGTCAAATTGCAAGATGGTATTCATTCGCGATCTACCAGTGCTTGCACAGCCAACACAAGTGAACCAAGCATCACAATTGGGGTAATTACCGAGAGCGGATTAATTGTCATATACGAGCGTGCTTCGGCAATCATCAAGCCCCATTCGGGCGTTGGAGGACTTGCGCCGAGTCCCAAAAATGAAAGTGAACTGAACGCCAAAATAATCCACGTGAACTGCATTGCTATTTCGGTCAACACCACTCGCCACACGTTTGGTAGCACTTCGCCAATCAACAGATTGACGCCACGACCTCCCTGCAGTCTTGCGACTCGTACGAAGTCACGCGCCAGCAACACTTGAGTGCTTCCACGTGCAACTCGTGCAATGGGAGCGGCATACATCAAACCGAGGGTGACACTCAAAACAAATGGATCGTGCCCAAAAAAGCTTGCGATCAACAACAGCAAAATTAGTGTGGGCACTGCAAGCAAGAAGTCGATCAACCTCGCAAGTGCTTCATCTATCCATCCGCCAGCCAGTGCAGCAAGTGAGCCAAGTGCAACACCGATGACTGCCGAGAGAGCCGTTGCCAAGAGTGCAATAACGAGCGACGGCCGACCGCCGTGGAGCGCACGACTCAAGATGTCTCGACCCAACGCATCGGTGCCCAGCCAGTGAGCCGACGAAAATCCTTGCAGCGTTGCGCCAGGGTCTTGCTCGTCTGTAGCTGCGAGTGGCAACAAAGGCGCAAGGAGCGCAACGATTGCGTGAAACCCAAGCACGCAATACACAATGCGTTTATTCATGAGCGATGCTGTTTCAGCCGTGGGTCTAGAAGTCGCACAACCATGTCTGCAATGAGCGACATAGTGAGGTACACACCCAGACCAAATAACACAATTGGCAATATGACTGCAGTGTCACGATCTGAAATCGCATCAATTGCCAGTCTGCCCAATCCGCGATAATTAAATACAGCCTCTGTCACAAAAGTTCCGGTAAGGAGCCACGCGGCATCTACTGCAATCGTGTTGACAACAGGAGGTAAAGCTGCAGGCAAAATATGGCGCAGTAAAGTGACTCGCTCTTTTGTTCCTCGTAGCCGAGCGCTTTCCACAAAGGGCATCAACTGAATCGTTGTAACTCCAGCCTTCATTGTGCGCATCGAGTGCGCAAACACAACTGCTGCGAGGGTCAGTGCAGGCATCCAAATATGCGGCAAGAGCTCTACGACTGTTGCATTGCTCGGCACCACCGTCACACCGGGAAATATTGGAATCCAGATAGAGAAAACCAACCATAAAATAGTGGCGATCACAAACTCTGGAAGTGTCATCGCGACTACCCCAAGAGTGTTGATTGCTCTACCAATACGACTTTGTGGATAACGACCAATGAGTAAGCCAGCCACAATTGCGCTCGGAAACGCCATCAGTGCGGCGACCACAGCCAACATGGCGGTGTTTCGTATCCGAGGCAAAACGATCTGTGCAACCTGCTCGTCACGCTTAATCGAATAGCCAAGATCTCCGTGCACCACATCGTTGGCCCAATTGCCCAGGCGAACAATTACCGGATCAGTGAGCTGATGCTCCTCGCGACACTCAGCAACCTTGGCTGGCGTGCCAAAACGGCCGAGCAATGCGGTGCAGCCATCACCCGGTAACGCATCAATTCCCAGAAACGACAAGACAGCAAGCGACACGAACGCGCCAAGAGTGAACAGCATTCGCCGTGCCAAATTTTTCATATCAATATCACGAAACGCTGATCTTCTCCCATCGAACTGCGTCAATCACGATTGGATCAATTCCCTGCACTTTGCTACTCATCACTCGTGTCAGAGTCTTGTGATACGGCAGGAAGATTGCGGAATTCTCGAAGAGGTGCTCTTGAATTGCAATGTACTTTTGCTTGCGTTGCGCCAAGTCTTGTGTTGACCGGGCATCATCGAGCATTGCGTCAAGCGCTACATCAACTTGGCCAGTCGGATTCCATGCAGCGGTGCTGCGATACACCTCATTGAGCACTTGGGCAGCTGGACGCTGACCCCAGCTGTCAACAAACGCACTCTCTTTCATCCACACGTCATCCCAAAATCCACTCGCATCAGCCATCTTGATAATCACGCGAATGCCTGCATCCTTGACTTGTTGCTGATATGCCTCAACAAGTTCAACCATGTGCACTTCAACATCGCTGGTCCAGATTTCGATGTCAATTCCATCCGGGAATCCAGCTTCGGCAAGCAATGCTTTGGCTCCCTCGGTATCTTTCGCGCATGGCCCGTCCCATCTATATGGGTCTGCAGTCCAAACAGGTGTGTCGCACGCAACGACTCCTCCGCCAACCCCCAGCACGGCGTCGGCAATTATTTGACGATCTGCCGCGATGCGCAATGCTTTTCGCACCCGCACATCGTCAAACGGATGTCGGTCAACGCGAAAATCGATTGCGTTCCAGTCGCCAGACGGAATTGTTTGCAACGTAAATTTGGCAGTGTCACCGAAGATTGACGATGACTTGCCATCAATGGACAACAACAGATCTACCTGATCGCCAGCAAGCGCCTGCGCAGCCGACTGTGAGTCTGCAAACGTGATGATCTCGATCATGCTCAATTGAGGCTTGCCAAAGAAATAGTCTTCGTTGGCTACAAGAACGGTTGTTCCTTCAGGATCAAATGTCTTCATTTTGAAAGGACCTGTGCCGATGGGCTTCTTTCCAATTGTTGCCTGTGAATCGACTGGCGTCATCAGAGCGCGATAGTCGGCAAGCAACGAAGGAAGGTCGGCTTCGCCGGTCGACAATGAAAGTTTGACCGTGTAGTCATCGATTGCCTCGACAGCCTCGATCACGCCAAGCACCGCGCGCACTGGCGAGTCAAACTCTGGGTCGATCATGCGATTGATCGAGTACACAACATCGTCGGCAGTAAAATCGCTTCCGTCGTGAAACTTCACGCCCTCGCGTAGCACAAGAGTCCACTCCGACAAATCATCGTTAGAAGACCACGACAGAGCAAGCTCTGGAATCGGTGTGAAATCTTTGTCAACACCAATGAGTCGGTCGAACACCATGTTGATGGTTGGCCAAGTTCTATTGCCGTCATACGGATCCATCGTCTCGGCGCCACCAAACCCCGCATCATTTGCAACCCGCAATACACCTGAGACAGTTGTGGCACGACCACACGAAGCCAGCAATGCAGACCCGCACAACATCGCCACCGTGAGTACACGAAGAATTGTTTTCTTTTGCATGAACGCAACACTAACCACTCAATATGCTGTGACGTATGAGTTTGCTGTCTGTTGTCTCCTACAACATCCAGTATTCATTGGGTGCTGACAACCGTTACGACTTATCTCGCTCCATAGAGCCAATTCGCAACGCCGACATCGTCTGCCTGCAAGAGATTGATCGCAACTGGCGGCGTACCAACATGGCCGACCAATTTGTCGAAATCCAGCAACTGCTCCCCCACAGGTATTGCGTTTTTGGCCCTTCGATTGATGTTGATGCCAGCGCTATTTGCGCTAATGGAACAGTCGTCAACAGGCGCCGTCAGGGCGGACAAATGATCGCGAGCCGGTATCCAATCGTGTCATCACGAGTGATCCATATGCCAAAAGATGACACTGGTGTCAATATGAATATGTGGAGCGTTGCTCTTGAGGCTGTTATCGCCACCCCCGAGAAACAAATTCGAGTTATCAACCTTCATCTCACCGATGTCACCGAAACAAACCGCATTACACAGATCGAGTCGCTCCTCAAACAGTGCACAGCCGCAACAATTGAAGGTGGGGCATGGAACGGTGACGAGGGCGATGACGAATACCGCGAACACTGGCAGATGAACGACACCGTGCCGCAAATGCCCGAAGAAATCATTCTGACCGGAGATTTTAATGACGAGCCAGAATCAACCGTGATCAAGCTTGTTGTCGATGCAGGATTTAGAGACACGTGGTCGCTTTCACCAGCGACCGCAGCGTCAACCGCGACATTTAAGAAAAACCCCGATCAAGGTACCGACCGAGATTTGCGCATCGACTTTATTTTTGTTTCACCACACTTCGAAACAGTTGATGCCTACATCGACGGAACTACAGATGCATCAGATCATCAACCAGTGTGGGCCACGCTTCGTTAGTGACAAGCAGGTTTTGCAGCAGCCACGTCGATGCCCGGGCTGCGTGAAAAAAATCCGCTCGGCTTGAGATGAAACCCAGCGCGCTCGACAGGCATTACTGGCCAGTCTTCAATTCGTGGAATGTGATTAGTGCCAAACACGTACCACAACACAACATCGGTGTTGTCGACATTGCGATCAGTGCTCGTCCACTCGGGTAATCCTGCGCCACCTTCGTGTTGAAACGGATAGTCGCCAGCGGGATAACGCTCTTCTTCTACATGCGGCGTGACCCACAAATGCTTGTACATGAAACCAGCTTTGCGACCAATCACCGAATCGGGTAACGCCATCGGAAACGTTGTGTGGCCCGGAACTAATTTGTATCCAACTGGTTTGCCCACGTGATTGGTTCGACCCGGATTGATGATCTTCCAAAAACGATTTTTGAACGGATCGATCACTCGCTGCGCAACGGATTCGGTAGCAAAAACTGTTTCACTTGTTTCGTAAGCGCCACCGTATGGATTTTTTGGACCAACTGGATGTGCAAAAGCATCAACTTCTACAACACTGTTTGAGGTTCCGTCGATGTCCATGTCGAGACGAGCGCACAAGATGTGTTGGTGGAATGGCGCCCACAGGCATGGCTCGATCTCGGTTGCCGATGGATGATCGGCGCCAGGAAAATCGGAAACTGTGAGCACAATGCCCGTCAACTTTGCTTCAAACTCGATTGACCCATCTTGGTAGAAGTACCAGAAATAGCCGTATTCGTAATTATTGACCGTCACGATGGAAGACACCACAAACCTGCGACCTCGGCGCACCTCAACATGTCCGTCTATGTCAATGTGCTTCCACAAAATACCTACGTCTTCTTCATGCATGCAGATGGCATTTGGAATCTCGCGAATTGAACCGTCTGGCTGAGTGACAGCAGCATCTAGGTACACAATCTCGCCCAAGCAGTCGCAACCAAGTGTGAGCGAGTTGGTGTAATTGCCCAAACCAAACTCGCCAGTATCAAACGCATTCTTGCGATACGCGCCCTGGCTTGGATCGCCATATGGAATGACGAGCTCGGCAATGGACAATCGGCGAGCAATCCGTCGTTCAACACCATTGTCGTCAAACTGCACTTCGTGAATAACTAATCCTTCACGCTGGCAAAACCCAATGCGCATATTCCAGCGCTCCCAATCAATGCGCCAGCCATTCACGGTGAACGAAGCGCCATCGGGTTGTGTAATCGCAAGTTCTTTGAGACCAATATTTGCGCCTGTCTGGCTCGCACGATATGGGCCTGGAGTTTGCGGAATTGGAATCTGCACATCATTTTCGACATCCACAACTTCGCCAGTATCCAAATCGACAATTGCGTGCAACCCACCAATCGGGTGTGCATAAAAGTTTGCTTGTGGCGTTGGGCAATGCCACATCGGTGTCCAGATCACTCGCCTACCCGTGTCGAGATACTTTGGCATTTGCGCGCCAATCGGCCATGCCTCCATGTGCACGGTGTTTACGTCGTTGATGCCACGCGCCAGCAATGCCGCAATGATGCGAGTGTCGGCACGCACTGCAGCAATTGCTTGCTCCGATTCGCTACCTAATACCGGTGCTTTTGCGCCAGCGATCTCGACAAGTGCTCCAGTCGCACCTCCCAAAACCAATGCACCTTCACTCACCACACCACGAGATTTGTCCCACACCGTCATACGCGCACGGCGCACTACTGGCACGTTGGGTTGCAGGCTTGCCAGCTCGGTTTTCGTTGGTTCGTCGAGTTGCACCATTGCAAACAGGTGGCGGTGATCCAGCTTCCAGGCGGACTTGGCCTGGGCTACGCCAGCCGCGAGCTCTGCGGGGCTGAGTGGATCGAGCGGATGAATACTGCCAACCGATGCTGTCATCACACCAACTCTAGACGGTCAACAAAATATCTTCGAGCAGCAGGCGCGAACGCTCGCTCAGTGGGTCGTCGGGGAAATACTGCGCAACTATTTGCAGTACTTCACTCATTGACGAAATATCTAGTCGCTTGAGCAGAAATCTAATATCTTCTGCATCACGAAGTGCCCGCGCCGCTCGAACTTTCATGGCAAGGAGGTGCTCGGTTGGAGTAACCATCACTCGCAAATTGGGGTGATCAAAAACTGGGGTACCTCGACCAGCACGACTAGAAACGTAACTTGAGGCTTGATTATTGAGCCATGATTTTGGAAGGCGTAATTCTTTTGCAACTTCGTGTGCTGCAGCGATCACTTGCGTATCTGGTTTAAACAACGCATCGACATCTCTCGTGGCCTCGCGAGCACTAAACGCCAAGACCATTGCTGCTCCACCAAATACGTGCACCTCGCCTACTACACCCTGCGACTTAAGTTTTGTGGCAAGAGCCGTAAATGCACGCGTCAATTGCTTTCGGTCGAGCAATCGGTCGGTCATGCCGACACCAGATCACTGCGGTCGATCATCACTCCGCGCCGGCGAAACGATGCCGGAGCGTGCACCAATGCGCGAGCTCGCGCCGACGGCAAGGTGCTCACCCACCACGCATTGTGCAAAAAGCGTGAATCTTCAAGCGCCCATGTTGGCGGAACGACACCGTTGTGCACGCACAAGTCTTCAGCGATCGCGCCCAGTAGTGCATCAAAACGATCGTCACCAGTGCTTTCTGGTTCGACTGCTGTGAGCAATGCTGCAGGTACTTCATCATCTTGTGCACCTCGCAAAAACTCGAACACCAGGCGCAACCTCGATTCGGTTTGAGTGATGTCTGTCTGTGCAATATCAGTAGCTAAGTCGGCAAGTCGGTAGATGGCAACATCAGGTTCTATATCGAGAACAAGTCGATGCCCTGTCGCCCCCAGCATCCGCTTGAGCACCGGCACCGAAGGTTCTCGATCGCCAGCTTCATAGGCCGCAATCGCAGACTGGCTTGTGCCAGCAATTTGCGCCATCTGATTTTGAGTCAACCGAGCCGAGTCACGAGCCGCTTTGAGCAGCTCTGCCGCAGTGGGGTTTTCCATATATCGGATTGTAGATGATCCAAAAGCGTATTCCTCTCGGAATGAGGCCCTTGCCAACCCTGGAAGGAGGACTTAGTTTGGCAGCGTGTACGTGTTTTCGAACTCGTCTTGCAACACCGTTGCCACATGCGCAGTGGTGTCGACAACCAATTCTTCGCTCAACACCCGAACGCGATACGACCAGCCTGCTGGCAACGACAAACTGTCGCCCAAGTTGTCGAGACTTTCTTCACTGATGGTTGGGTCTACGCCAATGCAACGTGCCTGCATCACATACGCGACACCATCTGGGTTGACCAGCTCGTAGACCTTTTTGCCCGCATCCCAGAAGAACACTGCTCCACGATTAATCTTGCGCTCGACGTACGAACCGGGTGAATAATCTGTACCGAGATTGACAACGGCAATGCGGCGCATAGTGATGCCATTGAAGTCACGAAACACTGGCTCGATAACAGCCACTTTGGTGCCCAAACCGTCGAGCAACCAATATCGCGGGCCATTTAATTTCGCGAACACCGCACCCATCTCTTTGGCAATTGCATCGGCATCAAGTGTTTGCCACTGCTCCTGCGGGCAATCATTAAGCATTTGAGTGCCATACACCTCGGCTTCAAGACCAGTGTCGCGCAAGAACATGGCAAGTACTTCGCCATATCGCACTCCACGCATATTGTCGATCAGTCGCTGCGGACTTGCGGTTGTCACAAAATCACCTTGTTACTCACCCCTGTCCTCATTGAGAACATCAATACTGCGGCTTTCAGTCTTTTGACGTAAGGGAGTACCTAGTCGGCCAACCTTTTGAGGTGGAGTAACCCATCCTTCTTCGACACCCTTTGCCAACTGGTCTCTACTCAAGGTCCTGTCCATGAACGCGCCCAAGCGTTGTTGAAGTTTGCGCACATAAATGTTCATGTGTACACAATAGAACCAATCATGAAGTCATGCCTGATTACAAGGCACAGAGTTCCGATACGTAAGATCTTCCAATGGACTACAACGACATCGTGCACGATCGCCGCAGCATTCGCGGATACCTGCAAAAGCCTGTGCCTCGCGAACTGATTGAAGAGATCATTGACCTAGCCAAGCGCGCACCTTCCTCGATGAACACCCAGCCATGGCACTTTCATGTGATCACCGGTGAGCCACTCGAGCGCATTCGCAAAGGCAACACCGAAAAGATGATGAGTGGGTCGGCAGTTGACCGCGAGATCAGGATGAACCACGGTTATGAAGGACCACATCGTGAGCGCCAAATCGAAATCGCCGTGCAGCTATTTGAAGCCATGGGCATTGCGCGTGATGACAAGCCGAAACGGCAAGATTGGGTGATGCGTGGCTTTCGTCAG
>Ga0208566_1000338_pt1 | contig 32398 bp, 33 predicted proteins | sample PL_2010_150m_FD_184159 | JGI IMG/M metagenome (GOLD analysis project Ga0208566, IMG submission 184159) | Freshwater microbial communities from Powell Lake, British Columbia, Canada to study Microbial Dark Matter (Phase II) - PL_2010_150m... | ecosystem: Environmental > Aquatic > Freshwater >...
TGGCGGACTTGCCGGCGACGAAATCCTTCTTGGTGTTCGGGTCGGTGATTTGCTTCAGTGCCTCAAGCACTTGCTGCTCTGATACGGACATGCTGACTCCTAGATAAACCGGTTGTGCGCAAAGGCGAAAGTTTAAACAATAATTGGGCTTGCTACCACGGTTTGTTACAATTCCGCTTTTAATAGTTCCCCGACTCTAGCCATGACGCGCAAAATCCTCGTCACCTCGGCGCTGCCCTATGCCAACGGCAGCATCCATCTCGGCCACTTGGTGGAATACATCCAGACCGATATCTGGGTGCGTTTCCAGAAAATGCAAGGCCATCAATGCCATTACGTGTGCGCCGACGATACCCACGGCACGCCGATCATGCTGCGCGCGCAAAAGGAAGGCATCGCGCCGGAAGCCCTGATTGCCAAAGTATGGCAGGAGCACAAGGCGGACTTCGACGGCTTCCTGGTGAACTTCGATAACTACTATTCCACCAATTCGCCTGAAACCCAGCACTACGCCAACGACATCTACGGCAAGCTGAAGGCCGCCGGGTTGACGCCAACGACATCTACGGCAAGCTGAAGGCCGCCGGGTTGATCGAGGTGCGCTCCGTCGAGCAGTTCTACGACCCGGTGAAGGAAATGTTCCTGCCGGATCGCTTCATCAAGGGTGAGTGTCCCAAGTGCCACGCCAAGGACCAGTACGGCGATTCCTGCGAAGCCTGCGGCGCCGCCTACCAGCCGACCGACCTGATCGAGCCGTTTTCCGCGGTGTCCGGCGCCAAGCCGGTGCGCAAATCGTCCGACCATTATTTTTTCAAGCTCTCCGATCCACGCTGCCGCGATTTCCTGAAAGACTGGATCAAGCCGCCCCATGTCCACGACGCCGCCGCCAACAAGCTCAACGAGTGGCTGGAAGGCGGTCTGTCGGACTGGGACATCTCGCGCGACGCGCCCTACTTCGGTTTCGAGATACCCGACGCGCCCGGCAAGTATTTCTATGTGTGGCTCGATGCGCCCATCGGCTACATGGGCAGTTTCCGCAATCTTTGTGACAAGCAGGGTATCGACTTCGACGCCTACTGGGATCGGGAAAAGGCCGCCAGGGAAGGCACCGAGGTCTACCATTTTATCGGCAAGGACATCCTCTATTTCCACGCGCTGTTCTGGCCCGCCGAGCTGGAGCACGCCGGCTATCGCACGCCGAGCGGCATATTCGCCCACGGTTTTCTGACCGTGGACGGGCAGAAAATGTCCAAATCGCGCGGCACCTTCATTACCGCCGCGAGCTATCTCAATCATCTGAACCCCGAGCATTTGCGCTATTACTTCGCCGCCAAGCTCAACGCCACGATGGAAGACCTCGACCTCAACCTGGAGGACTTCACTGCGCGAGTAAACAGCGACTTGATCGGAAAATTCGTCAATATCGCCAGCCGGGCGGCAGGTTTCGTCACCAAGCGCTTCGGCGGGAAATTGGCCGAGGGTATCGCCAACCAGGCATTGCTGGTCGAGTTGCAGCAAGCCGCTGCAGGCGTTGCCGGCTTGTACGATGCGCGCGAATACGGCAAGGCCTTGCGTGAAGTAATGCGCCTGGCCGATCTCGCCAACCAGTACGTGGATGAGAACAAACCCTGGGAACTGGCCAAGCAAGAGGGGCAGGAGGCCAAGCTGCACGAGGTTTGCAGCGTCAGTCTCAACCTGTTCCGCCTGCTGACCTTGTACCTGAAGCCGGTGTTGCCCAAGCTGGCAGCGGATGTGGAAGCGTTTCTGAATATCCCGCCGTTGCAGTGGACGGATGCGCAAACCCTGCTGCTCGGCCACGCCATCAACCCCTACGCGCACCTGATGACCCGTATCGACCCCAAACAAGTGGAAGCCATGATCGAAGAAAACAAGGAAAGCCTGCAACCTGCCGTCCAGAGCCATTCTCCGGCGCGCCACGCCGAGCACCAGCAGCACCAGGCTCAGGAGGCGGGGGCTGGCCCTCTCCCCAACCCTCTCCCGCTTGCGGGCGAGGGGGCAAGCGTGGGCGCTATCGCGCCGCTTGTTACTATCGACGATTTCGGCAAGATCGACTTGCGCATCGCCCGCATCGTCAATGCCGAGCATGTCGCCGGCGCGGACAAGCTGTTGCAGCTCACCCTCGACATCGGCGAAGGCAAAACGCGCAACGTGTTTGCCGGGATCAAGTCGGCCTACGACCCGGAAAGCCTCAAGGGGCGGTTGACGGTGATGGTGGCGAATCTGGCGCCGCGCAAGATGAAATTCGGCCTATCGGAAGGGATGGTGCTGGCGGCTTCGGGCGAAACCCCCGGCCTGTTCATCCTCGGCCCGGACGAAGGCGCCCAGCCGGGAATGCGGGTCAAGTAGCCGGTTGGTCGTCCCGCACGATCCGCGTGCCGGCCATGCGGTCGTGCCAGAATTGGCGGTCGCGGTCGAAGACCGCCCAGATGATGCCGAAACCGATTAGAAACACGCTAAGCAGCGCCAACAGGTAACGCAGGGCGGCTTGTTTCGCGCCGATTGGTCCGCCGTCGGTTGTTACCAGGCGCAGATGCCAGGTTTTCATCGGCAGGGTTTGTCCGCCGCGCAGCCAGAAAACGATGAAGTACATCCCCGCCACCAGTGCCAGATAGGCCTGAAAAGCGATGCGGATCAGCGGCGACTGGGCGTTGTGCGTGGCGACGGTAAATACGAAAGCGGCAATGAACAGGATGGCCGACACCAGCAGCACTTCATAAAACAGGCTGGCCAAACGACGCTTGATGCTGGCTGGGGAGGTGTTCATGTGGAAGCGGCAGCTTAGTTGCCGCTGGCCTTGGGCGCAGGCGGTGCCGGTGTCGCGGCAGGTTCGGCCTTTGCTTCGTCGGTCACGGCTGGGGTTGCGGTCTTGCGGCGCAGAGCCTCGCGCTCCTCTTCGGAGAGGCGCTGGTATTCCTGCCATTTTTTACGAATATTCGCGCGTTCTTCCGGCGTCAGCTGCTGCAATTTCTGGTATTTTTTCCGCGCCAGCTCCCGTTCCTGAAAGGTGAGTTTCGCCCAATCCTTGAGCCGGGTTTGAATGCGCTCTTGTTGTTGCGGGGCCATTTTCGGATAACCCTTGGCGACACCCAGCAGCTTCTTGCGCTGGGGCGCGGGCATACCGTCCCATTCCCCGGCAACCGGCGCCAAAATTTGTTTTTGCGTCGATGCGAGTTCAATCCAGGCGGGAGGCTTGGTTTCCTGGGGGGCGGCGTGGCCTGCGAGCGGCGCTAGCAGGCACAGCGCGAGGGCTACTGTTGCGCCGTATCTTCCAACCATGCATCGAATCCGTCGTCGAGATAAGCGTGAACCGGCAGGTCTTCCGCCAGCAGGTGCGTGTCGATTTCCGCCTGGTCGTCCAGCGGTTGATAGTAGGTCTGCCAATAGTTGACCAGCAGCAGCCCGAAAATCAGCGCTGCCAGCGGTACCCAGGCTCGATAGAAAGGCTGGTAGCCGCCATTTCTCATGCTGTTCCCGGCGCCGGCCAAGGCCAGTCCGGAAACCGTTTGGTGGGCGGGTTTATAGGCCGCCAAGGCTTTTTTGCGGGCGGATTGCAGGCGCGACAAGGTATCGCCGGACAATTGCGTCAGGCTAGAATTGAGGTGCAGTGCGATCTTTTTTGCCAGGTCTGATTCGTTCATGGCTCGATCCCCTTCTTTTTCAAAAAGGCCGCCAATGCATGGGTGGCCCGCGAACAATGGGTTTTGACGCTGCCTTCGGAGCAGCCCATTACGGCTGCCGTTTCGGCAACGTCCATTTCCTCCCAGTAACGCAGCAGGAAGGCTTCCCGTTGACGTGCCGGCAGATTTTTCACGCCTTCGTCAATAAATTTAATGAGTTGCGAGCGCTCCAGTTGACGGTGGGGAGTATCGAAAGGATTCGAGTCCCGATCCACCTCCAAAGTTTCCAGCGGGTCGTAATCATCGTTTTCGCTTTCCTGTTTGCCGGTCAACGCGGACAGCAGCGTGGTCCACAGCGAACGCACCTTCTGTCGCCGGTAGTGGTCGCGGATGGTGTTTTGCAGGATGCGCTGGAACAGCATGGGATACTCTTCCGCCGGGCGATCAGGGTATTTTTCGCTCAGCTTGAGCATCGCATCCTGCACGATGTCGAGCGCGGTGTGTTCGTCGCGCACCGCGAATGCAGCCTGCTTGAAGGCGCGTCGTTCGACTTCGGCGAGAAAAGCGGAGAGTTCCTGATAGGTTGCCAGGGGGAGTTGCCTAAATTAAGAGGTTGTCGTATCCCGCCCATCTTACCAAAGAATGAATTTTTTTCGCAGTGGGCGGCTTGCCCCTTGACCAAACTGGCGCCAACCATTACTGTTTAGACCTTTTCTTAAAAATATCCAGCCCAGATGTTTCATTAATTCGCACGTTGAGCGTGCGGGGTTTTGACTGATCGGGCCTAAAAGCAAGGCTTCTTTATGGAATTGACGGGCGCAGAAATCGTTGTGCGCTGCTTGGCGGAGGAAGGCGTGGAATTCGTCTTCGGTTATCCCGGCGGAGCGGTGTTGAATATTTACGACGAAATATACAAGCAGAGCAAATTCAAGCACGTGCTGGTACGCCACGAGCAGGCGGCAGTCCATGCGGCGGACGGTTACGCGCGTGCTTCCGGGCGTGTCGGCGTGGCGCTGGTGACCTCCGGGCCGGGCGCCACCAACGCGGTGACCGGGATCGCCACCGCTTACATGGATTCGATCCCGATGGTGGTGATTTCCGGCCAGGTACCGACGCCGGCCATCGGCATGGATGCGTTTCAGGAAGTGGACATGGTGGGGATTACCCGCCCCTGCGTGAAGCACAACTTCCTGGTCAAGGACGCCAAGGACATCGCGATAACCCTCAAAAAGGCCTTTTACATTGCCGCGACTGGTCGTCCCGGCCCGGTGGTGGTGGACATCCCCAAGGATGTGACTCAACTCAAGGCGGAATTCGACTACCCCAAGAGCGTCAAGCTGCGCTCCTACAACCCCACCACCAAGGGGCATCCGGGACAGATCAAGCGCGCGGTGCAGATGTTGCTGGAAGCCAAACGCCCGATGCTGTATACCGGCGGCGGCGCGGTGCAAAGCGATGCGGCGGCGGAACTGACGCAACTGGCGCGTCTGCTCGGCTTCCCCTGCACCAGCACGCTGATGGGCCTGGGCGGTTATCCGGCCAGCGATCCGCAGTTCCTCGGCATGTTGGGGATGCACGGCACCTACGAAGCCAATATGGCGATGCAGCACAGCGACGTGCTGGTGGCCATCGGTGCGCGCTTCGACGACCGGGTGATCGGCAATCCCGAGCATTTCGAGCAGAGCGAGCGCAAGATCATCCATATCGACATCGACCCGGCCTCGATCGCCAAACGCGTCAAGGTGGACGTGCCGATTGTCGGCAACGTGCGCGACGTGCTGCAGGAGATGATCAAACTGATCCAGGCCAGCAAGGAACGCCCCGAGCCGTCCGCGCTCAAGACCTGGTGGACGCAGATCGAGCTGTGGCGCGCGCAGAACCCGCTACGCTACGACCATGACAGTGCGCTGATCAAGCCGCAGTACGTGATCGAGAAAATGTACGAGATCACCAAGGGCGACGCGATTGTGTGTTCCGATGTCGGCCAGCATCAAATGTGGGCGGCGCAGTTCTACAAGTTCGACAAGCCGCGCCGCTGGATCAATTCCGGCGGGCTGGGGACGATGGGCTTCGGGATGCCGGCGGCGATGGGCGCGCAACTCGCCAATCCGGGCGGCACGGTGGCCTGCATCACCGGCGAAGGCAGCATCCAGATGAACATCCAGGAGCTGTCTACCTGCAAACAGTTCAATCTGCCGCTCAAGATCGTCCTGTTGAATAACCGCTACCTCGGTATGGTGCGCCAATGGCAGGAGTTCTTCTACGGCGAACGCTATTCCCAGTCCTACATGGAAGCCTTGCCGGATTTCATCAAGCTGGCGGAAGCCTACGGCCACGTCGGCATGACCATCGAGAAACCGGGCGATGTCGAAGGCGCATTGCAGGAAGCTTTCGGCCCGTCGCTGAAGGAGCGCTTGGTGTTCATGAACTTCATCACCGACTCGAGCGAGAACGTCTTCCCCATGATCCCCGCCGGCAAGGGACTCAATGAAATGATTTTGGTGTAATTATGCGGCACATTATTTCTCTGTTGATGGAAAACGAATCGGGCGCACTGTCCCGCGTGGCAGGGCTGTTTTCGGCGCGCGCCTACAATATCGAATCGCTCACCGTAGCGCCCACCGAGGATGCCACGCTGTCGCGCATGACCATCGTCACGCGCGGCTCGGACGATGTGATCGAACAGATCACCAAGCAACTCAACAAGCTGATCGACGTGGTCAAGGTGGTGGACCTGTCCGAGGGCGGTCATATCGAGCGCGAACTGATGCTGGTCAAGGTGCGCGCCGAGGGCGAATTGCGCGAGGAAATGAAGCGCATGTCGGATATTTTCCGCGGGCGCATTATCGACGTCACCGACAAAACCTACACCATCGAACTGACCGGTGCCGGCTACAAGCTGGACGCTTTCCTCGAAGCGCTGGACAAGGACGCCATCCTCGAAACGGTACGCACCGGGGCTTCCGGTATCGGGCGCGGTGATAGAATATTGAAGGTTTGAAATCAATTTAATTTATCGAAAGGAAAGAAATGAAAGTTTATTACGACAAAGACGCCGATCTGTCCCTGATCAAGGGCAAGAAAGTCACCATCGTTGGCTACGGTTCGCAAGGCCATGCTCACGCCAACAACCTGAAGGACTCCGGCGTCAAGGTCGTTATCGGCCTGCGCAAGGGCGGCGCCTCCTGGGACAAGGCCGAAAAGGCCGGGATGAAGGTCGAGGAAGTCGGCAAGGCAGTCAAAGGCGCCGATTTCGTGATGATCCTGGTGCCGGACGAGCAGCAACCCGATGTCTACCGCAACGAAGTCGAGCCCAACATCAAGAAGGGCGCCACCTTGGCGTTCGCTCACGGTTTCAACATCCACTACGGTCAGATCACCCCGCGTGCCGATCTCGACGTGGTGATGGTCGCCCCCAAAGGCCCCGGCCATACCGTGCGTTCCGAATACCTCAAGGGCGGCGGCGTGCCGACGCTGATCGCCGTGCACCAGGACGCTTCCAAGAAAGCCAAGGATCTCGCGCTTTCCTACGCGGCTGCCAACGGCGGCACTAAGGGCGGCGTGATCGAAACCAACTTCCGCGAAGAGACCGAGACCGACCTGTTCGGCGAGCAAGCCGTGTTGTGCGGCGGTTGCGTTGAACTGGTGAAGGCCGGTTTCGAAACCTTGACGGATGCAGGTTACGCGCCGGAAATGGCTTATTTCGAGTGTCTGCACGAGCTCAAGCTGATCGTCGACCTGATGTACGAAGGCGGCATCGCCAACATGAACTACTCCATCTCCAACAACGCGGAATACGGCGAATACGTCACCGGCCCCAAGGTGATCAACGACGAATCGCGCTGGGCGATGAAGGAAGCGCTGGAAAACATCCAGAACGGCGAATACGCCAAGCGTTTCATTCTCGAAGGCAAGACCAACTACCCGGAAATGACCGCCCGTCGCCGTCTCAACGCCGAACACCAGATCGAAGTCGTCGGCGGCAAGCTGCGCGCGATGATGCCGTGGATCGGCAAGAACAAGCTGGTCGATCAATCGAAGAACTAATCTAGAGGCGAGGGGCTAGAGGCTAGAGACTAGGGGTAACCCGGTTTTCCTAGCCTCTAGTCTCTGGCCCCTAGTCCCTAATCATGTGCATCGGCGTGGCTCCTCCCAAATTGACTGAATATCCTCATCCCTTTATTGCCCGCGAGGGCTGGCCGTTCCTGGCAGGCGCCGTGGCGGCATCCGCGTTGGCAACCGTATTCGGCGGCTGGCTGTGGGCTTTGCCGCTGTGGCTGATCAGCGTGTTCGTGCTGCAATTCTTCCGCGATCCGGCGCGTTGCGCGCCGCAGGGCGACAAGCTGGTGCTGGCACCGGCGGATGGCCGCATCGTCGCGGTCGAGCAAACGCTCGATAGCTATCGCAACTGCGAGGCGCTGAAAGTCAGCGTGTTCATGAATGTATTCAACGTGCACTCCAACCGTAGCCCGATCAAGGGCGAGGTGACCGGCGTGCAGTATTTCCCCGGCAAGTTCGTCAATGCCGATCTCGACAAGGCTTCCAGCGAGAACGAGCGCAATGCCGTGACGCTCAAAACCGCGGACGGACAGGAGTTGTCCTTCGTCCAGGTGGCCGGCTTGATTGCCCGGCGCATCCTCTGCTACGTCAAGCCGGGCGACCAGTTGACTCCCGGTCAGCGCTACGGCTTCATCCGCTTCGGCTCGCGGGTGGATGTCTATCTCCCGTTGAATGCCGCCATCAAGGTCAGCCTGGGCGACAAAGTGCGCGCCGGCGAAACCGTGCTGGCCGAACTGCAATAAGCCCGCGATGCCCGCTCCCTACGACCGCAAACCGCTGATCGATCCCACCATCCGCCGGCGCGGCATCTACCTGCTGCCCAACCTGTTCACCACTGCGGCGCTGTTCGCCGGTTTTTTCGCCATCGTCCAGGCAATGAACGGCAACTTCGAACAGTCCGCCGTGGCGATATTCGTGGCGATGGTGATGGACGGGCTGGATGGCCGGGTGGCGCGCCTGACGCATACGCAGAGCGCGTTCGGGGCGGAATACGATTCCCTCTCCGACATGGTGTCGTTCGGGGTGGCGCCGGCGCTGGTGGTTTACGTGTGGGCGCTGAAGGGCATGGGCAAGCTCGGTTGGATTGCCGCTTTCGTCTATTGCGCCGGCGCTGCATTGCGCCTGGCGCGTTTCAACACCCAGCTGGAAGTGGCCGACAAGCGCTATTTCCAGGGCTTGCCCAGCCCGGCGGCGGCGGCATTGCTGGCCGGTCTGGTGTGGGTGATGCACGACTACCACATCGCCGGAGAAAGCGTGCGCTGGCTGGTGTGGTTCGCAACCCTGTTCGCCGGCCTGACCATGGTCAGCAACCTGCGTTACTACAGCGGCAAGCAGATCAACCTGCGTCGCAGCGTTCCCTTCATGATGTTGCTGCTGCTGGTGTTCTTTTTCATCCTGATTTCGCTCGATCCGCCGCAAGTGTTGTTCGGCATGTTCGTGGCTTATGCGTTGTCGGGTTACGTGATGTTGCTGTGGAATTTGCGCAAGCCCGCAGCGAAACCGCCGGCTGGAGAAAATCGGCAACCCTGATTTGACGAGGTGGGTACAAAAAAGGCAGGGAGAACCTGCCTTTTTTGTTGTGGGACGTTATTTCTTCGCTGCTGGCTTGGCCGGGGCAACCTGTTCGCGCATACACTGGCGGCGTTCCGGGCCAACCGGCTTATCCTTGCATACTTCGCGCGCTTTCAGCATGGCTTCGCAGCGCTGGGGGTTCCTGGCTTTGCTGCAATCCGGCTTGGGCGCGTTGTCCTGCATACATTGGCGGCGTTCCGGGCCGGCTGCCTTGTCCTTGCATATTTCCCGGGCTTTCTGCGTCGCGGCGCAATGCTCCGGGTTCCTGGATTTGCTGCAATCGACTTGGCGCACCCCTGCGCCGGGACCGCCACCTGTCATCCCCGGCCCCCCGGCTCCGCCTGGCCCGGGTTGGGCGAAAGACGGGAGAGAAAACAGTAGGGCCGCGCAAAATGACAAGGTCAGGCTGGTGAATTTGATCATGGTGTTCTCCTTTATCGGGTGAAGGAGGCCGGGTGGCCTGCCTTCATTCTAGCGCGTAAATTCTTTTTCGCTTGACCGTGTTTTCCCGCACAGATCAAGGAATAGAGGTCCCTCAGTGCACTATAATGCATCGCTATACCTGAAATTGAAGTACATTGGAGAAGATAACCATGAAACGTTTATTGCCGCTGCTATGCAGCCTGATTCTCGCCCTGCCGGCGGGTGCCGCCGAGCTTGCCGAAAAAGGGCTGGCGGAAATCCGCGAACTGGGGAGCCTCAACGGCCAGGCCTTGGCCTGCGCTCAAAATGAAGCTGCGGCCCGCATCAAGACGCTGATGATCGACTTCGCACCCAAACTGCGGGATTATGGCAACGCTTTCGAGGAGGCAACCAATCGGGCGTTTCTTGCCCAGACACAGGATCAGGCAGGCTGCCAGAGCGGCGCAATCCTGACGCTACAGGCGGAAGATGCGGCGCAGCGCCTGCAAGCGGCCGTCCCAGCGACGGCTCAAGCCGGGAAATAGCGGAAATGAAACGCCTGCGCATTGCCGCCTTGTCGGTATTGATGTTTTGCATGTACCCCGCATGGGCGGAGCCGACCCCGGTGGAAGAAGCGGCGGAAGTGAGCGGAATCGTCTCCCGTTACCTGCTGATGGATACCAAGGGGCGGGCCGTCACCAATGAGGATTTCCCCGGTCGCTTCCAGCTGATTTCCTTCGGCTATACTTTTTGCCCGGATATTTGCCCGACCACCTTGGCGGAAATGTCCCTGGTCATGGACAAACTGGGCGAACGTGCGGCGCGCTTGCAGCCCATTTTTGTCACGGTCGACCCGGAACGCGATACGCCCGAAGTGCTGCGCCGCTACACCGAATTTTTCCATCCCGCCATCATCGGTCTCACCGGTTCGCCGGAACTGGTGCGGCGCGCCGCCGAGCATTTCAAGGTGCGCTACGAGAAATATCGCCAACCCGGCGCCGAACCCGGCAAGTATTCGGTGGATCATTCCGCCGGCATGTACTTGCTGGGGCCGGACGGGCGTTTCCTGGTCAAGTTCGCCTACGCGCTGCCCCCCCAGGAAATTGCCGAGCGGATAGTTGCACTGATGAGCCAGGCTAAATAGCCCTTGCCCGCCCCGGAAGGCATCCCGATTCTAGGGGTGCCTACCTGTAAGAAATGACAGTTACGCTGACCTGGGATTTGGGTTTATATTCCACGGTTGGGTGATTGTTGCTCAATTGGCAATGCCGGAATCTGCCTTACTCATGATTTCGCGCAACCTTTCGAAAGCGAAAAGATAATCCAGGTGAATTGGCATGTTTAAAATCGAGCTTTTCTTGATAGAGAAGATAGAGAAAGAAAAGAAGCTATTGCGCGAATATTTCTTCGACAAGAAACTCTCGATTACCGTAGGGCGCCATCCCCGCCACGATATCCAGATCGATTACCTGGGGGTCAGCAGCGACCACGCCAAGATTCATTTTTTCCCGGAATTGCTGCTGGAAGACTTGGGCAGCAAAAATGGCACCCTGCTCAATGGGGAACTCATCGACGGCGCGGCCAGCTTCAAGCATCGCGACGTGATCGGGATAACCCGCTACCAGCTTCGTTTCATCGACGAGAAGATGGCTAGATTGGAAGCCGTCGATGCCTTCGGGGAGGACGAAATGCCCGCCACCTGGCTGGTCGATGCCCCTGGCGAGACAAAGCCGGAAAGCGGGAACGAAACCCGGATCGACAAGAACGCCGCCATGACGCCGCGCGAGTTCGAATGTTTGTACTGGCTGTCGCGCGGCAAGACGACGGCGGAAATTGCCCCGTTGCTGAAAATCAGCGACCGTACCGTCAATTTCCACATCACCAATATCTGCGAGAAACTGGACGCCGCCAACCGTACCCAAGCCATCGCCAAGGCGATTTCCCTGAAGCTGATCGATCCTTGAGCTAACGTCCGCAGCTGCATTGCCGTTCGCATAGCCCGCGCTGCTCTTCAGTCATCGCCATGGTCGAGCGCACCGTGCCGCGGCTTTGGTCGAACAGCACATCGAAGCGTGCCGCATTGCTTGCAGCGTCGCAGTAGCGCCACTCCCACACCAGTTCGTCGCGCCGGGCGAAATAAACGTTCCACGCCGGCTGCGCCGGGCCGAGCAGGCGCACCACTTGCTCCATCTCCATGCCGGGGCGGATGCGGGCAAAGACCTGCTCGCCCAGCACGTTTTCGATGCGTTGCAGCTTGCCGTCCGGCGCGAGGCGAACCATGTAGGTGTGAAACCCCATCGGCCCGCGCGGATAGGCCAGTTGCAGCGCGCCGTCGGCATCCTGCCAGCGCTGCGCCGGCTGTCCCATCACGTGCAGCACCTCGTTCAGTCCGTCGCTACCCAATATCAGTCCGCGCCCGTCGTATGCGGCGCAGGCACCGAGCAACAGCGCGACGATTATGCCACCCATGTATTTCATGATCTTCCTTAGTGCCGGCGGAGGGAATGCCGGTATTTTAGACTGAATATTGCCTGCTTACCCATCAGGGTAGTGGCGTCCGCCGTGGCAGATGATTTAGACTGCACGGGTTTTTGACTAATCCGTTCCAAGCGATGAACCATACATACGACGTTGAAGAAGCCGATTTCGATAAACTGGTGGTGGAGCGTTCCCATCACGCCCCGGTACTGGTGGACATCGGCGCGGACTGGTGCGGTCCGTGCCTGGTGCTGGAACCGATGATGGCCAAGCTGGTCAAGCAATACGACGGCCAGTTTTTGCTGGCCAAGGTGGATGCCGACGAAAACATGCGCATCGCCGGCCGCCATGGCGTGCGCGGTTTCCCGACGGTAATTGCCTATAGTCGCGGCCAGGAGATTGACCGTTTCCACAGTGCACAGACCGAGGGTTTCCTGCGGCGCTTTATCGACGGCGTGGTGGAACGTCATACTGCCGAGGAAAGTGTCGCCGGCATGACGCCGCAACCGGCCTAAAGGCATCCCCCGCAACTTTCGCAGCGCCAGTCCTGCGGGTTGATCGCCTGGTAGAGCCAGCGCAGATGCGCCTCGTCGCGGGGAATGGCGTGCTGGGCGAACAACTCGCCCAGCCACCCGGCATTCTCCAGTATCCACTCGTCTTCCGTTAACCCTTCCGCCAATTCCTCGTCGTCTGGGAAGATGTAGCTGAAAATGCCGTAAGTCCCCATATCCTTTTCATGCCGTTCGCTATCGAGCGCCAACAGATGTCCCCGGTAAAGGATTTCCCAGCGGCCCAGGCACAGATTGTTGCCGGTGGCGCTCCAGCGAGCGGTGAAGGGGTTGGGCATAAGGCGCTTCTGCGGCAAGTTGGAACGACGAAATTATACCGCGCACCGTGCGCGCGCGATAAAATCCCCTAATTGAAGACCGAGTGCCGTAGCCGATCCGATCCGGTTGACGGGCGTATAGATGCAATTCCAGTAACGGAGCCAGCCATGAGCAAAGACAAATTGATCATTTTCGACACCACCTTGCGCGACGGGGAACAAAGCCCCGGCGCCTCCATGACCCGCGAGGAAAAACTCCGGGTGGCGCGCCAGTTGGAGAAAATGCGGGTGGACGTGATCGAGGCGGGCTTCGCCGCCGCCAGTCCCGGCGATTTCGAGGCGATCAAGGCGATTGCCGAAACCATCAAGCACTCGACGATTTGCTCGCTCGCCCGCGCCAACGAAAAGGACGTGCGCCGTGCCGGCGAGGCAATCCAGCCGGCGGCTTCGGGGCGCATTCACACCTTCATCGCCACCAGCCCGATCCACATGGAAAAGAAACTGCGCATGTCGCCGGACCAAGTGCTGGAAGCCGCCGTGAAAGCGGTCAAGCTGGCGCGCGAGTACACCGACGATGTCGAATTTTCCGCCGAGGACGCGGTGCGTTCCGACATGGATTTTCTCTGCCGCATCTTCGACGCGGTGATCCAGGCCGGCGCCAAGACACTCAACGTGCCGGACACCGTGGGCTACAGCATCCCCTCGGTGTGGGGCGAGCGCATCCGCAGCCTGATCGAGCGCGTGCCGAATTCGGATAAAGTGGTGTGGTCCACCCACTGCCACAACGACCTCGGCATGGCCGTCGCCAACTCGCTGTCGGCGGTACTGGCCGGCGCGCGCCAGGTGGAGTGCACCGTCAATGGTTTGGGCGAGCGAGCGGGCAACGCCTCGCTGGAAGAAATCGTGATGGCGGTGAAAACCCGCAGCGACATTTTCCCGGTGGAAACCCGCATCGACACCACCCAGATCGTCCCGTCTTCCCGCCTGGTATCGCAGATCACCGGCTACCCGGTGCAGCCCAACAAGGCCATCGTCGGCGCCAACGCCTTCGCCCACGAATCGGGGATCCACCAGGACGGCGTGCTGAAGCACCGCGAAACCTACGAAATCATGCGCGCCGAAGATGTCGGCTGGGCGCAGAACAAGCTGGTGCTCGGCAAACTGTCCGGGCGCAATGCCTTCAAGACCCGCCTCAAGGAACTCGGCATCGAACTGGCCTCGGAAGAAACCCTCAATGCCGCTTTCGCCCGCTTCAAGGACTTGGCGGACAAAAAGAGCGAGATTTTCGACGAAGACCTGCACGCGCTGGTCAGCGACGAGCAATCGGTGATGGAGCAGGAGCACTTCAAACTGGTTTCGCTCAAGGTCTGCTCCGAAACCGGCGAAATCCCCCATGCCCACATCGTCCTGCTGGAAAGCGGCACCGAGCGCAGCGCCGAAGCCGACGGCAGCGGCCCGGTGGATGCGGCGTTCAAGGCCATCGAATCAGTGGTCAAGAGCGGCGCGGATTTGCAGCTGTATTCGGTGAATAACATCACCAGCGGTACCGATTCCCAAGGAGAAGTCACGGTGCGGGTGTCGCGCGGCGGGCGCATCGTCAACGGCCAGGGCGCGGACACCGACATCGTGATCGCCTCCGCCAAAGCCTACCTGCACGCCCTCAACAAGCTGCACAGCAAGCAGGAAAGGGCGCATCCGCAGGTGTGATCGCTGCACCCTTCCCCCGCCAACTCTAAATCTATGCACACAAGTCCCCTCTCCCACGGGTGGGAGAGGGTTAGGGAGAGGGCAATCGGTTGATTGGAATGCTATTTTTCCCTCTCCCCCAGCCCCTCTCCCGCGAGCGGGCGAGGGGAGCAAACTCGATGAGTTGCAGAGTAGTGTGCATACGCTAGCCTCGATGGAGTGTTCGTTCGTGACAAAATTTCACCCATGACTGCAACCGCTTCCCGCCAACGCTGGCTGGTCGGCCTCTCGCTGTTCGCGCTGTACCTGATCTGGGGCTCGACCTACCTGGCGATGCGCTTCGCCATCGAAGGGTTCCCGCCCTTCATGATGGCGGGCATCCGCTTCGTGATCGCTGGCGGGCTGTTCGTGCTGTTCCTGCGCTTGCGCGGCACGCCCTGGCCGAACCCGGCGCAATGGCGCAGTTCGTTTCTGGTCGGCGGTCTGCTGTTGTTGGGCGGCAACGGCGCGGTGGCTTACGCCGAGCAGTGGATCGGCTCCGGCGTCGCCGCGCTCGCCATCGCCACCGTGCCGCTGTGGACGGTGCTGTTCTCCGAATTATGGGGCCATCGCTCCAGCCGCCACGAATGGCTGGGCATCCTGGTCGGTTTCGCCGGGGTCGGCCTGCTCAGTTTCGTTTCGGCGCCGACATGCGCGCCAGCGCCGCCGGCACCCTGGCGCTGCTGTTCGCTGCCGCCAGCTGGTCGTTCGGCTCGGTGTGGAGCAAACGCCTGCCGATGCCGCCCGGCCTGATGTCCAGTGCCGCGCAGATGCTCGCTGGCGGCCTGTTGCTGATGGCCACCAGTCTCGCCCTCGGCGAACGCCTGGTAGCGATTCCATCCGCCAAAGCCCTGGCCGCACTCGCCTATCTGATCGTGTTCGGCTCCTTCGTCGCCTTCACCGCCTACCAGTTTCTTTTCCACACCGTGCGTCCGGCGCTCGCCACCAGCTATGCCTACGTCAACCCGGTGGTCGCCGTCGCGCTAGGGGTATGGCTGGCCGGCGAGCGTGTCGGCACCCTGGAAATCGTCGCGATGGCGGTGATTGTCGTGGGGGTGGTGTTGGTGGTGGCGGGGCAGCGCAAGCGCACCTGAACGCGCTGGCGCGGCGCGGGAAACATGGGTGCGTTAGGCTACCGCTTCGTTAAGGACAGCAGCAGTTGTTCGGCCTGGGCGACCCAGTTCAGCAGTGCGGCCGCAGCGGGGTCTGGCGCATCGGCCAGCGCGGGCCAGCGCCGCCTGATTTCGTGGAGGGTGTCTCTAAGCTGCCAGCCGGTTTCGCGCACCAGCAGGTCGAGCTCGGACAGGCTGGCCGGGTCTTCCTCAATGCCATTGGTGATGGCGGACAGTCCGGCCGAATTGTAGCCGGCGTCGAACAGGGCTTTTTCCAGGTTGGTCAGTCGTTCATAGGCATAAGCCAGGTAGTCCGGCAATGGGGAGGTGTCGTGGGGCGCGAAGGCTAACGCCCAATCCGCCAGGATCTTGGCGATATTTTCCAGGTCGGCGCAAATCGCCGCCAGGTCGACAGGTTTTCCCGACCCGGCGGAAGCCGGCCCGCGTTTGGTGATGGCGGACAGATAGCCGACCAGGTTGGCGCGGAATTGCCCCGGATTGAGCTTGAGGATGATTTCGACCTGCGCGCAGGCATTGGCGGAGGCGTCGCGGCTGCACAGGCTGCCGGCAACTTCAGCCACCGCCAGGATCTGGCCGAGCGGGCTGATTTTGCTGCCCTTGAGGTTGCGCGGGTAGCCGCTGCCGTCGAGCCGTTCATGGTGTTCCAGCACGGCATGGCTGACATGGGGATGGTATTCGGGGTACTCCTTGAGGATCAGGTAGGCGATCATCGGATGCGCGTAGATGTATTGGCGCTCATTGCCGGTTAGCGTATGGGTGCGATCGAGCAGGGCGGGGTCGATATGCAGTTCGCCGAGATCGTGGAACATCGCCGCCATCGCCAGGTTGGCCATCTCTTCCGGTTTGAGGTGGACGCAGGTGCCGAGGTATAGGCTGATTAGCGCGACACGGATGCTGTGCAGGTAAAGTTCGGGGCGCTTTTCCCGGGCCAGGGTGAGCTTGAAGGCGAGCGGCGGGTTGAGATGGATCTGGGCCAGGGCATTGCGCAACAGCAGCACATCGGGCAGGGCGCTGGCCATGCGTCTCAGCCCCGCGTCTTCATCGATCAGGCGGGCCGCTTCGAGCGCCAGTCCGTGTGCCGTGACTCCGCCCTTGACGGTCAGGCTGGGGTCGATGGGCGAAACGGCCAGCTTGTGGTGGACCAGGCGTTCGTAAATGCTTGGGTCGAGGCGGGTATCCTTGTTGACCAGTTTGATGCCGCTCTGCGAATAAATATCCGCGTTGCTGACCACCTCCACGCTTACGCTCAAGTCGGCGACGCTCTTGAGATAATAGGGGTCAGGATTGCTGAGTGCGATAGTGGATGGATGCATCATGTATTGGAGAGGCTCAAGGGTGGCTTTAGAGCCGTCAGCAACGCGCTGTGGTCTACGGGTTTGGCCAGGCAGGCCTCCGCCCCCGCCGACAAAATCCGCTGGATATTTTCTTCGGTCGGGTAACCCGTCATCGCAATCACACGGATTTGCGCGGTGGCAGGATCGTTTTTGATTCGCCGGCACACCTCGAAACCGTCCAGGCCGGGCATCATCAGGTCGAGCAAGATGATGTCCGGCATGAAGGTGGTCAATTTGCGACCTGCCGCAAAGCCGTCATTGGCGATTTCGACCCGCATAGGCGTGCTGAGGTTGGATAGAATTTCCTGCAGGAGCGCCGATACGAACGGGTCATCGTCCACGATCATGACCTGGAGCGGCGAGTCATCTGGCGGGCTGTGCCGTTGCAGCAATCTTTCCACCTCGCTCAAGAGGTAGCGGCGGTGTCCCCCCAAGGTGATTTGGGCCTGGATCAGCCCCTTGTCCGCCCACTTCCTCAAGGTGATGGGCGATACGCTCAGGCGCTTCGCCGCCTCGGCGGGGGTCAGTAGGTCCATATCGGAAGGGGGGAAATTACTTTTGTCATGACAAATTCGATAATATCGATATAATCAATCTAAACGATCTGGTGTGTAAGGGTAACAAAACTTATCACATATGCCAAGTGAATACAGCGCGGCACGCTGGTGACGGTATGGGACAGGTCTCTCGGTCTGCCTGGAAACACTTTCATCTGGGCAAAGATGCATGGTGATTTTATTTGGGATCAAGTACTTGGTGGCGAAGCCGCCGTTTTCACGCCGAACCGTTCTTGCCCAACGGCATAGCTGGATTTAACCGACCAATAAATTTGCGATTATGAGCAAATCTTTCCGCCTCTTCAAACCGATCAGCTTGGCTCTGGGCTTGCTGCTGATCGTGCCGTTGATCGCCTTCAGCATCGTTCAACTGAACGGGCCGGAAATACGCAAGCAAGCCTTCGACAGCCTGAGCAGCATCGCCAAGCTGAAAGCCGGCCAGATCGAGAATTGGCTGGCAGAACGCCAGCTCGATCTCAAATTTCTGGCCGCTGGCGAAGGGTTCGTCGGGCATGTGGAACGCCTGGTGCAGACCGGCAATGCCGATTCGCGCGCGCAGGTGACCAGAAGGCTGGCAGCCTACAGCAAGTCCGGGTATTACCAATCGGCAGTCCTGCTGAATGCCTCCGGGCAGGCGGTGGTAGCCGTTGGCGAGCAAGCCGATGTCAGCGATCCCATCACGCAGCAACTGCTCCAGACCGCCTTGAAAAGCGGGCAGGTCGTCCACAGCGACCTGTATCGGGATGCCATCACCGGACATATCCACCTCGACTTTGTGCTGCCGCTGCCGGGAGTCGGCGGACGAAAACCGGTGGCGGCGGTGTTGTTGCACACCTTGGCCGAAAGTTTCTTGTTTCCGCTGATCCAGTCTTGGCCGACCTCCAGCCACAGCGGCGAATCCCTGCTGGTGCGCCGCGACGGCAATGATGTCCTGTTCCTCAATCAACTGCGCCACCGCCACGGTACCGCGCTTTCCCTGCGCCTGCCGCTCGATGCGGTCAATGTGCCGGCGGTTGTCGCGGTTCGCAGTGGCAAGGCGCAACGCATGGAGGGCGTGGATTACCGCGGCATCCCGGTATTTGCCGCCACCTATCCGGTCCCGGGTACGCCCTGGCATCTGGTATCCAAGATCGACAGCGAAGAAGTCCTGGCGCCGCTCCAGGAACTGGTTTACTGGGTCAGCCTGGTGAGCTTCGCCGCAGTTGTCGTCATCGGCATGGTGACTTGGCGGTTATGGCGCCAGATGTCGCACACCCAACGGGTCGAACTGGCTGCCCATGCGGCCGCGGCGCTGCAGGAAAGCGAAATCAAATACCACCGCCTTCACGAAAGCATGATGGATGCTTTCGTCATGGTGGATATGTCGGGACGTTTGCGCGACTTCAATCCGGCCTTTCGGGAAATGCTGGGCTATTCGGACGAGGAACTGCACGGCAAGACTTATATCGATTTTACCCCGGAAAAATGGCGCGCGAGCGAGGCGCAGATCGTCGCGGAGCAGATCATTCCACACGGCCAGTCGCCAGTGTACGAAAAGGAATACATCCGCAAAGATGGGGCAGTCATTCCGGTGGAATTGAGAGCCTTCCTGTTGCGGGACAAAGACAACCAGCCTGAAGCGATGTGGGCCATCGTGCGGGACATCAGCGAGCGCAAGCAAGCCGAGGCGTTGTTGCGCGAGAGCGAGCAGCACTTCCGCACGCTCGCCGATGGCGGATCGGCACTGATCTGGACGTCAGGGCAGGACAAGCTGTGCAACTATTTCAACGAACCCTGGCTGCGCTTTACCGGCAGGCCGCTGGAACAGGAGTTAGGCAACGGATGGGCGGAAGGCGTGCATCCCGGCGATTTAGACCACTGCCTGGAAACTTACGTTGCCGCGTTCGATCAGCGCAAGCCATTCAGCATCGAGTACCGGCTCCGCCACGCCGCCGGCAGCTATCGATGGATAAGAGACGATGGCAATCCCCGTTACGACAGCCAGGGTGAATTTCTTGGCTACATCGGTTTCTGTGTCGACATCACGGAACAGAAAGAAATTTCCGTTGAGCTCGAAAAATACCGTGGACACCTCGAAGATATCGTGGTCGAGCGCACGACCGACCTGGCGGCGGCACGGGACGCCGCCGAGTCCGCCCAGCGCTTTCTCAGAACCATTACCGACGCCTTCCCCAGCATGGTGGGCTACTGGGACGCCGAGTTGCGTTGCGGTTTCGCCAATATCGCTTACCTGAGTTGGTTCGGCAAGAAGCCGGAGGAGATGATCGGCCTGCACGTAGAGGATTTGCTGGACGATGAGTTGTTCCGCGCCAACGAGTCTTACATCCGGGCCGTTCTGCGTGGCGAGCCGCAACGTTTTGAACGTACCCTGGTCAAAGTCGATGGTTCTATCAGCTACAACTTGATCCTATATATCCCCGATGTGATCGACGGCCAGGTTCGAGGGTTCTTCGTGCTGGTAAACGATGTCACGGAACTCAAGGAGGCTCAGGTCGAACTGGAGCAGATCAACGAGGCACTCCAGGCGCGCACTTTGGAAGCGGAATCCGCCAGCCAGGCCAAGAGCGTCTTCCTCGCCAACATCAGCCACGAGTTCAGGACGCCGCTGAACGCGATACTCGGTTTTTCCGATATTCTGCACCGCGATACAGGACTTTCCGAGGCCCAGAAGGCGATTGTGGCGACTATCCATAAAAGCGGCGATCACCTCCTCGGCCTCATCAACGATGTCCTGGACATCGCCAAGATCGAGTCCGGCCGTGTCTCGTTGGAGTTGGAGCCTTTCGACGTCGGCGGCATGATCGCCGACGTCACCGACATGCTGCGGATCCGCGCCCGGGAAAAGGGCTTGCAACTCCAGGTCGATCAACCCTCAGCGTTCCCGCGCTACATCGTGGGGGATGAAGCCAAACTGCGGCAGATCCTGATCAACCTGATTTCCAACGCCATCAAGGCGACCGAACGGGGCGGCGTCACTCTCCGCCTGGCGCTGAAGCACAACCACGCCGACCACCTGCTCATGGAGGTGGCGGACAGCGGCATCGGCATCGCTCCGGAGGATCAGGCGAGGATTTTCGAAGCCTTTGTCCAAGTGGGTTCCCGGGGCCAACAGCAGGGAACCGGACTGGGGTTGTCGATCGCCCGCCAGTTCGTCGAGCTGATGGGTGGCAAGCTCACCCTTGCCAGCGTCATAGGTCAAGGCAGCACCTTCCGGGTGGAGCTGCCCGTGCAATTGGCGCAGCCGGAGGAAATTCCCCAGCCGCCTCAGATGTGCGGCGAGATAATCGGCTTGTTGCCGGGACAGCCGGCCTGCCGGGTGCTGGTGGTGGAAGACCAGCTGGAGAACCGGCTTTTGCTAGGCCGCGTGCTGGAACGCATGGGATTCCAGGTACAGCTTGCCGAGAACGGCGTCGATGCGGTGGCGCAATTCAGCCACTGGCGTCCCCATTTCATCTGGATGGACTGGCATATGCCGGTGATGGACGGGGTGGCGGCTGCTCGCCATATCCGTACCCTGTCCGGCGGTGCGGCGGTGAAGATCGCGGCGGTGACAGCCTTTACCTTCAAGGAGAATAATGAGGAGCTGATGGCGGCCGGCTTCGATGCGATCGTTCACAAGCCCTTCCGTACCGAGCAGATCTTCGCGTGCATGGAGCAACTGTTGGGGTTGCGCTTTGTGCGTACCCCGGCGGAGAGCGAAACCCAGCCCTTGCCCGAACTAGACCCGAGGGCCATGGCCGCCTTGCCGGCATCCTTGCATCAGGCGCTTGCCCAGGCGCTTATCCTCCTGAATAGCGAGCGTATCCTGGCGGTCATCGACGAGATCGCGCAAACTGCCCCCGAGCTGGCTACAGCCCTCAGGGTACGGGCGCAGAACTACGACTACGAACCCATCCTGGCGCTGCTGCACGCGCGACCGTCAAGCGAGCCCGGGACACAGCAGGGAGGAACGCCAGCATGACCATAGACGAGCTGCCGAACTGTCCGGATATCCTGGTGGTGGACGATGTCGCCGCCAATCTGGACATCCTTGCCGCCCTGCTGAAAGAGGCCGGCTATGCCGTACGCGCGGCGCCAACGCCGGAGTTGGCGCTGCAATCTGCGCGGGCTCATTCACCCGCGCTGCTGTTGCTGGACGTGCGGATGCCCGGCATGGATGGCTTCGAGGTCTGCCGCCGGCTGAAGGAGGATGCCCGCACCCGCGAGATCCCCATCATCTTTGTCAGCGGCCAAAATGACCTGGCGGATCGGGTGCGGGGTTTTGAGGTCGGTGGTGTCGATTTCATCAGCAAACCGTTTCAGCGCGAGGAAGTGCTGGCCAGGGTGCGCCTCCATCTGGCACTGCGGCAGGCTCAAAACGAACTGGAGTTGCGCGTCAGAAAGCGCACCGCCGAACTGGAGGCGAGCCTCCGCCAATTGCGCGAGACGGAATTGGCCATGGACCTGGTCGGCATTGGCATCCATTGGATAGACGCTGACAGCGGGCGGCTACTTTACGTCAACGACTATTTTTGCCAGGCGCATGGCTATACGCATTATGAGTTGCTGGGCATGACCATGCCCGACCTCTCCCCGCCACCCGCCGGGATTTCGTTTCGCCAACAATTAGAACCATATCGCCAGGCCGGCCAAGGCCGTTTCGAAACACTCCACCGGCACAAGGATGGCCGCACCATCCCGGTCGAGATCACGCTTTATTACCGCCCCTCCGATGACGGCCGGCCGGGGTACTTCGTCGCTTTCATGAGCGACATCAGCTTGCGCAAGGCGGCCGAGGACAAGATGCGCCGGGACGGAGAGCAGCAACTCACCCTGCTGCACCTGCTTGAAGCCACGCTCAGGGGCGACCCGCTCGAAGATACCTTGAACCGCTGCCTGGAGCAGTTGCTGGCGATCTCCTGGCTGAGCATCCTGCCCCAAGGCGCCATTCTGCTCTCGGATCAGGACGGGCAGCGCCTGCGGCTGGCGGTTTCCTGCAATCTGGCCCCCGAAATCCACGCCTTGTGCGCCGAGATTCCCTATGGCCATTGCCTGTGCGGTCGTGCCGCCGTCAGCGGCGAAATCCTGTTTGCCAGCCATGTGGATGAACGGCACGAGACCATCTATCCCGGTATGCATGACCATGGTCACTATTGTATGCCGCTGAAAACCAACGGGCGGGTCGAGGGGGTGCTGGCGCTCTATCTGCCTAAGGGAACCTCCCCCGAACCTGAGAAAGAGCGCTTTCTGGCCTCCGTGGCCGACATCCTGGCCGGGTACATCTCCCGCAAGGCGGGGGAGCAGGCCCTCGCCGAGCACCAGGCGCATCTGGAAACGGCGATTCAGGAACGCACTGCCGACCTGAAAGCCAGCGAGGCGCGCACTCGCGCCATCCTGACCACCATGCTCGACGGCGTGGCTCATATCGATGCCCGCGGCATCATTCTTTCCGTGAATTATGCGGTACAGGAAATGTTCGGCTACCCGGCAGACGAAATGGTCGGCCACAATATCGCCATGTTGATGCCGGAACCTCATGCGACCGCCCATGACGGCTATCTATCGCGCTACCTGGCAACCCGGCAGCCGCATATTATCGGCAGCCGGCGTGCCGTCACGGTTCTGCGCAAAGACGGCAGCCTGTTCCCGGTCGAACTGGCCGTCAACGAAATGACGGACGACAGCGGCAGCACCTTCATCGGCGTGATGCGCGACATGACGACGCAGTTAAAGGCGGAACTGGAAATGAAATATGCGCTACGGGCGGCGCAGGCCGCCACCGAGGCCAAGAGCAGTTTCCTCGCCAACATGAGCCATGAAATCCGCACGCCGATTAACGCCATCCTCGGCCTGGCGCGAATCGGCGAGCGCGACAGCGAGGGACGCAAGTCCCGCGAAACCTTCAGTCACCTCCGCGACTCCGGCAGCCACCTGTTGGCCGTGGTCAACGACATTCTCGATTTCTCCAAGATCGAGGCCGGCAAGATGCGGGTGGAGTCGCGCCCCTTCCGTCTCGCCGCAGTGATCGAAGATAGCGTGGACATGGTGGCCGAGTCCGCCAGGAGCAAGGGCCTGACCTTGTCCGTTGCCGGTGCCGGCGGCGTGCCGGAATGGGTGGAAGGCGACCCCATGCGCCTCAAGCAGATCCTGCTCAACCTGCTGTCCAACGCCATCAAATTCACCGAGCGGGGGCTGGTCACGCTGAAGCTCGGTGCGGAAGGCGAGAACGTGCTTTTCCAGGTCACCGATACCGGCATCGGTATGACCGAGGCACAACTCGCGCGGCTGTTCCAGTCCTTCGAACAGGCCGACGGTTCCACCACGCGGAAATACGGCGGCACCGGGTTGGGGCTGGCGATCAGCCGTAACCTCGCCCATCTGATGGGGGGCGACATCCAGGTGGCAAGCCAAGCCGGGAGGGGCAGCATCTTCAGCTTGTCCCTGCCGCTGCCGTCCGCGGCGCCGGGCTACGAGGCCGCGCCGGAAATTCCGGCGGGCAAGCATCGCCTGGCCGGCCTGCGGGTGCTGGCAGCGGATGACGTCGACCTCAACCGCCTCATCCTGGAAGACCTGCTGACCCACGAGGGGGCGCATGTGGTCTTTGCCAATGACGGCCGGCAGGCCTTGGAGCGTTTGGAAGAGGCGGGGGCGAGCGCGTTCGACGTGGTGCTGATGGACGTGCAGATGCCCGAGATGGACGGCCTGGAGGCCACCCGGATCATCGCCGCAATCGCCCCGGGTCTGCCGGTGATCGGCCTTACCGCCCATGCCATGGAGGAGGAACGGAACAAGTGTTTCGCCGCCGGGATGGTCGATCATGTCGTCAAGCCGGTCGAGGTCGATACCCTGGTCGCGGCCATCTGCCGGCAGGTGTGCCTGGATACCCCTGCACCCATTGTCCCGGCAAGTACGGCATCGCAGGTCCCAGCGAATGGCAGCCAGCTTGTCGATTGCCAGGACGCCAGCGTGATTGATCTTGCCATTCTGTCCAGCAGGGTGGGAAGCGATCCGGCCAAGATTGCCAAATACGCGATGCTTTTCATTGAAACGGCCCGCAATACCCTGACGGAGATGAAAGCCGCTTTGGCGGCCAGGGATCTGCCTGCCCTGAGCGCTCTCGGCCACCGTCTCAAGTCGGCAGCTTTTACCGTCGGCGCCATGCGCTTCGGCGAACTGTGCCGGGAGATGGAGGGCCTCAAGGCCAGCGACGACCTGGACGCGGCGCAAGCCGGATTCGAGCAATTGCAGGCCCTGTTCGAGCGGATCGAACAATGCATAAAGGAACCTGATTAGCAAGGAACCTCAGCCTATGTCCGCTCACCCTTCGACAGGCTCAGGGCGAACGGACATAGGCTGAAGATTCTTGCTAATCAGGTAAAGGAATCTTCTGATCAATGAAAACCCTGGCGGAAGCGGTGGTAATAAGACTGGGGCAATGGCGGTGCAGCTGAGGGAGGACGACGCGGCGCAGGGCAATTTCAGCGCCTGGCCGATGGCTGCCGACGAATTACTCGATGGGAAAAACAAATGGGAGCGCGAAATGGATAATGATGATTTACCGCGGATTCTGAACGTCGATGATGACGCGATGATGCGTGAATTGGCCGAGGACGAACTGGGCGGTTCTTTTCAGATGCTGGCGGCGGAGAGCGGAGAGGCGTGCCTGACGCTGCTCCAGAATAACGTTGTGGACTTGGTGCTGCTGGACGTTGAAATGCCCGGTATCGGCGGCTACGAGACCTGTCGCCGGATCAAGGCGGACAGCGAGCTGGCCGGCATTCCGGTAATCTTCCTTTCCGGTCATGATCGCATCGAAGACCGTCTCAAGGGCTACGAGGCTGGGGGGGAGGACTATATCGTCAAACCATTCGACCCCATAGAATTGGAAACCAAGGTGAAACATCTGCTCCGCTTGCACCGGGAGCGCGACCAGCAGAAGGAAATGGCCAATTACGCCAGCCGCACGGCGATGACCGCGATGACCAACCTGGGCGAGATGGGCGCGTTGATTGAAACGATGAAGCGCTTCAATGCCTGCAACACCCTTACCGCCCTGGCCGATGTTGCCTTAGGGGGGCTTGCGCTGTATGGCCTGCAAGGCGCGGTTCAGGTTCGCACCAGCGCCGAGACGCTGACCCGCGCCGAGGAAGGCGAGGCCTCGCCCCTGGTCGTTTCGGTGATCAACCACATGAGCGCGATGGATCGAATCACCAGCTTTAAATCCCGGATGTGCATCAATTATGAGCATCTCTCGCTGCTGGTGAACAACATGCCGGAAGACGATCCCGAGCGCTGCGGTCGCCTGCGCGATCATCTGGCCATGCTGGTGGAAGGCGCCAACGTACGCGTTCAGGCCATCATGCTCGGCAATACCCTCAATCGGGTCGTCGAAAATCTCACGGCGACCCTGGCCGAAATCGACGAGGCTCAGCGCCTAAGCCGCGTCGCAGTCAATTTGGGGGTCAACACCCTCAACGATGAGATCGAGCAAGCCTACATTTCCCTGGGGCTGACCGATGCTCAGGAACAATATCTGTCGCAAATCATCAGTAGGGGCATCGACAAAATATTCAATGCCGAATCAGCCGGTCTGGATGTCCAGGATGGCTTGAGTTCGCTGATTCAGGAACTGAAAGACCTCAATAATCACGAGAAACTGCTGTGATGGTAGTGGCCAGCCAGTCCGCTATTTGCCGGGGCGCTGCAACCCCGCTTCGACCTCGTCGCGCTTGGCCTTGCCGGCCAGGGTTTCGACCAGTTCCAGGGCGAAGTCCATGGCGGTGCCGGGGCCGCGCGAGGTGATGATGTTGCCGTCCTTGACCACCGGCGCGGCGTTCAGCGTGACATTGCGGGCGTTGTCCAGGCTGCCGGGGTAGCAGGTAGCCTGTTTGCCGTCGAGCAGGCCGGCAGCGGCCAGCACGGCGGGGGCGGCGCAGATGGCGCAGGTGTATTTGCCGGCGCGCGCCATTTTTTGCAGCAGCGCGACGATGCGCGGATCGGCTTTCAGGTTATTGGTGCCGGGCTGTCCGCCGGGCAGCACCAGCATGTCGAATTCCTGCGCGAGCGCATGATCCAGCGTGGTGTCGGGGAGCAGTACCACGCCCCGGCTGGCCTTGACCGGCTGGTCGTCAAGACCGGCGCTGACTACGTCGATGCCGGCACGGCGCAGCAGGTCGATGATGGTGACGGCTTCCAGTTCTTCACAGCCGGGGGCGAGGGGAATCAGAACTTTGGGCATGGTTTTATTCCAATCTGCAATAAAACTTTCCCTCTCCCCCAGCCCCTCCCCCACTTGTGGGGGAGGGGTGCGCGACAGCGCGGGAGAGGGTGTTCTTCACGTTTCTATAGCGAAATGGTTTTATTCTCGGAAGTTCTGGAACTGCAAGGGGAAGTCGCTGATGGATTTTTTCATCAGGGTGATGGTTTCCTGCAACACGTCCCGTTTTGCACCGGTCACGCGCACCGCTTCGCCCTGGATGCTGGCTTGCACCTTGAGCTTGGAATCCTTGATCAGTTTGACGATTTTTTTCGCCAGTTCGGTTTCCACCCCGGTTTTCACGGTGATGGCCTGCTTCACCTTGTTGCCGCTGATCTTCTCGGACTTGGCCCGGTCCAGGCAACGCACGTCGATGTTGCGCTTGGTGAGCTTGCCCATCAGCACGTCGAATATCTGATCGAGCTTGAAGTCGTCGTCGGCATAGAGCGTCAACACATACTCGGCCTGTTCGACGCGGGCGTCCGAACCCTTGAAGTCGAAGCGGTTGGTAACTTCCTTGTTGGTCTGGTCGACGGCGTTGTGCAGTTCCTGTTTATCGACTTCGGAAACGATGTCAAAAGAAGGCATGTGATTACCCCGCGCAGCAGGCCGATTCGGTGATGAAGTGGCAGACGTAGTCGAGCGTTTCCACGGTTTCGATGTCGAAGCTGCTGCTGCCCGGCACGCTGAATTTCTCGCCGGCCTTGAAGGTGCGCCAGTCGCTTGCGCCCGGCAGTTTGACCTTGCATACGCCGGCATTGATTTCCATCACTTCCGGCGCGCCGGTGTTGAAGGTCAGCGTGCTGGGAAAAATCACGCCGATGGTTTTCTTGGTGCCGTCGGCGAACAGAACGGTGTGGGAAACGCACTTGCCGTCGAAGTAGATGTTGGCTTTCTTGATCACGCTGACGTTGTCGAATTGGGACATGATTTTCCTTTCAAATGATTAGTTGGCCTGCAACACCGATTTCAGCCAGGCGCCCGAAGTTTCCCCCAGCCATTCGGCGTCGGCGGGCTTGAGGTAATCGGTATAGAGGTAGAAATGCAGCAGTTTGTCCTTGACCAGGGCGTAACTGGTCGCGGTGATCACGGAGACCGTGCCGGTCTTGCCGGCTTTGGTGTCGAAGCGGGTTATGGTCAGCGTGGTGTAGCTGCGTTCGTCGTCGCGCAGCACCCCGAGCGTGAGCGGGATTCCCGGCTGGGCCTGTTTCGCCATTTCATCGGCCAGCGCCCCCAACCTACCCTTGGCGAGGCCGGCAAGCTTGTTCTCGGGCTTGCTCAAGGCAGGGTTCTGCTGCGCCAGGATTTTTTTCAGTTCGGCGAAGTCTTCCACGCTGGCCGATGCGTTCTCCAGTTGCTTGGGGACTTGTACCTGGAGGTAACGCTGGATGGGGGTGCCCTGGTTCTTTTTCAGGCGTTCCAGGCCGGCCTGTTCAACCCCGTAGATCAGCAGGCGGCTGGCTTCGCTGGTGAACTGCTTCTCGCCCAGTTGCTTGAGTTGAGGGGCGGCCGTGGCGGTGTCGACAAAGCCGCCGGGCAGCGGGATGCGGAGGGTTTGCTCGCCGACCTTGATTTTAACCGGCGTGGCGGCGGCAATCCCGGCGAACAGCATCGCCCCCAGCGCCCACGCGGCGATCAGAGCGGTTTTGCCTGACAGGGCTGGGGTTTTCCCGGTTTTTTTGGTACTGCTTACGCGGCAGGTAACGAGTTCGTCGATGAGATTCATGGATTATATATGTGTCTTAGCTGGCAGCGTTTAAGGTTGGTATGCTCCTGAGCGCGTGCGCTGTTATCGGCATTTCAACGGTTGTTGAGTTTGGCGGCGATGCGCATCCGCAGCGCGTTGAGCTTGATGAAGCCGCCGGCGTCGGCCTGGTTGTAAGCGCCTTCGTCGTCCTCGAAGGTGGCGATGGTCGGGTCGAACAGCGAATCGGTCTTGGAATCGCGACCGGCGACGATCACATTGCCCTTGTACAGCTTGAGGCGCACCCAGCCGTTGACGTGGGTCTGGGTGTGGTCGATCAGCACTTGCAGCGCCTTGCGCTCCGGGCTCCACCAATAGCCGTTGTAGATCAGGCTGGCGTAGCGCGGCATCAGTTCGTCCTTCAGGTGCGCCACTTCGCGGTCGAGGGTGAGCGATTCGATGGCGCGGTGGGCTTTGAGGATGATGGTGCCGCCCGGGGTTTCGTAGCAGCCGCGCGATTTCATCCCGACGTAGCGGTTTTCCACCAGGTCGAGGCGGCCCACGCCGTGCTTGCCGCCGAGGCGGTTGAGTTCGGTCAGCACTTCCGCGGCGGCCATTTGCTTGCCGTTGATCGCGACGATGTCGCCCTTGGCGAATTCCAGATCGAGGTATTCGGCCTGGTCGGGGGCTTTTCCCGGCGATACCGTCCAGCGCCACATGTCTTCTTCCGCCTCGTGCGCCGGGTCTTCCAGCAGGCGGCCTTCGTAGGAGATGTGCAGCAGGTTGGCATCCATGCTGTAGGGGCTGCCGCCTTGCTTGTGTTTCATCTCGACCGGGATGCCGTGGGTTTCGGCATAGGCCAGCAGTTTTTCGCGGCTGGTCAGGTCCCATTCGCGCCACGGCGCGATCACTTTGATGTCAGGATTGAGCGCGTAGGCGCCCAACTCGAAGCGCACCTGATCGTTGCCCTTGCCGGTGGCGCCGTGGGAAAAGGCTTTGGCGCCGACCTGGGCGGCGATTTCGACCAGGCGCTTGGCGATCAGCGGGCGGGCGATCGAGGTGCCGAGCAGGTATTCGCCTTCGTAAACGGTGTTGGCGCGGAACATCGGGAAGACGAAATCGCGCACGAATTCTTCGCGCAGGTCGTCGATGAAAATATGCTCCGGCTTGATGCCGAATTGCAGCGCTTTCTGGCGCGCCGGCTCCAGTTCTTCGCCCTGGCCGATGTCGGCGGTGAAGGTGATGACTTCGCAGTGGTAGGTGTCTTGCAGCCACTTGAGGATGACCGAGGTGTCCAGTCCGCCGGAATAGGCGAGGACGACTTTGTTGATGTTGCTCATTTAGAACTCCAGTGAAGGGTAATGCGGGATGTGTGATGAGCGTTTTTCGCTGGGTTTACCCATTACTCATCACGCTTCACGCATTACTTAATTAATTTTGCCCAGCAGCAGATATTCCATCAGCGCCTTCTGCACGTGCAGGCGATTTTGTCTCCGGCCGGCGCTACGCGCCTTAACGTTCGCTATGCTCACGTTAGCCTGCGACGAAATCGGCTCCACTACACTTCGATCAAGCATCGACACGCCCCAGTAACAAGTATTCCATTAGGGCCTTCTGGACGTGGAGCCGATTTTCTGCCTCGTCCCACACCACGCTTTGCGCGCCGTCGATCACTTCGGCGGCCACTTCCTCGCCGCGATGGGCGGGCAGGCAGTGCATGAACAGGGCGTCGGGTTTGGCGACGCGCATCATTTCGGCGTCCACCTGCCAGTCGGCGAAGTCGCGCTTGCGCTCTTCGTTTTCCGCCTCGAAACCCATGCTGGTCCACACGTCGGTGGTGACCAGGTCGGCATCCTCGCAGGCGTCCATCGGGTCGGCGAATTCTTCGTAATGGTCGGTGCCGTACAGCCCGGCGCGTTCCGGCTCGACTTCATAGCCGGGCGGGGTCGAGACGTGGACGTTGAAATCGAGCACTTCCGCCGCTTGCAGCCAGGTGTTGCAGACGTTGTTGGAGTCGCCGACCCAGGCCACGGTCTTGCCCTTGATCGAGCCGCGATGCTCGATATAGGTGTAGATGTCGGCGAGGATCTGGCAGGGATGATATTCGTTGGTCAGGCCGTTGATCACCGGCACCCGCGAACGGCTGGCGAAGCGCTCGATAATGTCCTGCTCGTAAGTGCGGATCATCACCAGGTCGCTCATCCGCGAGATCACTTCGGCGGCGTCCTCCACCGGTTCGCCGCGTCCCAGCTGGGAATCGCGGGTGTTGAGATAGATCGCCGCGCCGCCCAGTTGTTGCATCCCGGCCTCGAACGAGAGGCGGGTGCGGGTGCTGGCTTTCTCGAAGATCATCACCAGCGTGCGGTCGTGGAGCGGATGGTAGGTGGCGTACTGCTTGAACTGGGATTTGATCCAGCGCGTGCGCTCGAACAGGTATTCGAGTTCGTCGCCGGTCAAATCCTTGAACTGGAGGAAATGCTTGGTTGACATAAATTTAGGAACCGCTGTTTGCGAGGAAATCCTTGATCAGGCGGCTTAATTGCTCCGCCAGTTGGCCTGCTTCGTCCCGATTGATCACCAGGGGCGGCAATAAGCGCACCACGCAGTCGGCGGTGACGTTGATCAGCAGGCCGTCGGCCAGCGCCAGCTTGACCAGTTCGCCGCAGGGCTGGGCTAGTTCGATGCCGATCATCAGGCCGAGGTTGCGTATCTGGACTACGCCTTTGACGCCTTCCAGGTTTTGCAGCAGGCCGTCGCGGATGAATGCGCCCATGTCCGTCGCATTGGCGCACAGGTTTTGTTCTTCGACCGCTTGCAGCGTCGCCAGCGCGGCGGCGCAGGCGAGCGGGTTGCCGCCGAAAGTGGAGCCGTGATTGCCCGGTTTGAAAACCTCCGCTGCGATGCCCTTGGCCAGGCAGGCGCCGATCGGCATTCCGGCGCCCAGCCCCTTGGCCAGCGCCATCACATCGGGAACGATGCCGCACAGCTGATGGGCGAACCAGGCGCCGGTCCTGCCGATGCCGGTCTGCACTTCGTCGAGCATCAGCAGCCAGCCGTTCTTGTCGCACAACTCGCGCAATTCTTTCAGGTAGCTGGCCGGCGGGATGTTCACGCCGCCCTCGCCCTGCGCCGGTTCGACCAGCACCGCGACGACATTGCGGTTGTGTTCGGCGATCTGCGTCACCGAGGCGACATCGCCGTAAGGCACGCGCACGAAGCCGCTCACCAGCGGCTCGAAGCCGGCCTGCACCTTGCGGCTGCCGGTCGCGGTCAGGGTGGCCATGGTGCGCCCGTGGAAACTCTTTTCCATTACGACGATGGTCGGGTTGTCGATGCCCTTGTTGTGGCCGTGCAGGCGCGCCAGCTTGATCGCTGCCTCGTTGGCCTCGGCGCCGGAGTTGCAGAAGAACACCTTGTCCATCCCGGACAATTGCGCCAGCTGGTCGGCCAGCTCTTCCTGGCGGACGATGTTGTACAGATTGGAGGTGTGCATCAGTTTGCCGGCTTGCGCGGCGATCGCCTGCACCAGCTTGGGGTGGGCATGACCGAGCGCATTGACGGCGACGCCTGCCACTGCGTCGAGGTAGCGCTTGCCTTGGGTGTCCCACAGCCAGACGCCTTCGCCGCGTTCGAACGCCACGGGCAATCTGGAATAGGTATTCATCAAATGTGACATTTTGGTTGCTGTTTCCATGATCAAACGGCTAAAAATGCACACGGCGGCAGATGCCGCCGTGAACTTGGAATCTCATTTT
>Ga0208566_1000339_pt1 | contig 32334 bp, 30 predicted proteins | sample PL_2010_150m_FD_184159 | JGI IMG/M metagenome (GOLD analysis project Ga0208566, IMG submission 184159) | Freshwater microbial communities from Powell Lake, British Columbia, Canada to study Microbial Dark Matter (Phase II) - PL_2010_150m... | ecosystem: Environmental > Aquatic > Freshwater >...
GCATGGAACATCGGCCAATGAAGCAAGCCGATTTGTTTTCAAAGCGTGCCGCGTAGCTGTTAGGCATCACACGGAGGCAGCATGGTAATTGAGTACCTGACAGCCATTCTCGTGTTTGTCACTGCGATATATGCGTATTTGACGCTACGCATGGCCAAGGCGAGCGAGGCTTCTGTGGAAGCAGTACGCGAACAATCTGTAGCAATGCTCCGGCCATACATTACCGTTGCCCCTTTCATTCGACCCCACACGCCGTTTCTTTACCTTCGGGTGACAAACACCGGGCGGACGGGTGCACAGAATCTTCGCCTGACTCTTGATCGTGATTTCTTTCAGTTCGGCGAAAAGAATCGTCCTGACAAGAATCTTCGGACTATCAGCGCATTTTCTGCTCCCATAGATGGCTTTTCACCCGGCGCCGAATTGCTCTTTGGCCTTGCACAGGGCTGGGTACTTTTCGGGGCGGACGCAAACTCCGATGTTTGTCCCGCACAGTTCAATGTCACGGCTACGTATGAGTTCCTTGGAAAGAGGTTTGAAGAAGTGAACCGCGTTGACCTCCGGCCTTACATAGGCACTGAGGGGGAACGCGATCCAGTTGTCGAAGAACTCGAACGAATCAGGAAAGTCATGGAGCAAAAGAAGTGATGCCTAGACATCCCATGACCGTGAGGCGAAATCACAATACCGGGTATGAAACCGGGTACAAAAGGGGCAGCGCAAGTCGCATCGCTTGTATCCACGGGGGTTTCCAGCCGCTCTTACGATTTAACGTCTAAAATAGTGCGCCTGCTGCCGCATACGACGTTCGTCGCCCGTTCGTCGCCCTATAATTGACCTCATGGCCCCATGGTGGGACAATCCCACCATGATCCTGACCCTCGATGCCAAGCGCCGTCTGACCGTCCCCGCAGGACTTGCCCCGGCTTTGCCCGGAGATACCTTCGAAGCCCGTTTCGATGCCGAAGAGAACGAGCTCGTGTTCCGCCGCATCGCGGGCACAGGTGACTGGCTGGCCGTGCTGAGTGAGTGCCCGGTGAGCATGGACGATCTGCCGCCTCGCCGGAGGGAGCCCGCAAGGCGCCGGAAGATTTGAACTGGCTGCTTGATACCGATGTAATCTGCCAGCCGGCCAAACGCCAGGGGGACGCCCGCGTGATCGCTTGGCTGCACCAGGAGCGCGACCGGTGCTTCACCAGCGCCATCGTCATCGCTCAACTCGCGTACTGGGTACGGTCGAAGGAAGGTCGCCAGCGCCGCGATTTGCAGGATTGGCTGAGGCGGCTGGTCGATGCTCTTGGCGGTCGCATTCTCGGCTTCAACGTCTCCGTCGCGCACGTGTGGGCCGATCAGGAGCGCCTGCTGGAAAAGCAAGGCAAGCGCATGCCCGTGGAAGACGGCTACATCGCCGCCACCGCGCGGCGTCACGGTCTGACAATCGCCACGGGAAACGACAAGGACTTTCGCCGGCCCGGCTTGAAGGTCTTCAATCCGTTCAAGGAACTGCCGCCTGTCTGAAGCAGTGCAACGCAACGGAAGCGATGTTCGAGATGGAAATGTATTTTAAGCGTTCGACATGAAGGCACCGGTGAACGCCAAGCCTGCGCCAAAGCGTGATTTGTTCGCAGAATTGAGCGAAGGCATGATTGCATTGGCGCTGCTCCGATCGAAACCGCGAAAGGCGGGCACAAAGACTACTGTCGTGGTGACATTTCAGCAGCGGCGCGGGGTTGGCGGCGCAATTGCCGATCAATGTCTAGCATCCGGGCGGCATAGAGCGATTCGTGGCCGCAGCGGCGAAGCGGTTGTCGATCCGATCAGCTAGTGCTTGCCGTCGGAGGAGGCAATCCGCGTCCGGCACAGCGTCTGCCGCGCCCGGGCCTCGGCCAAAAGCGGCTCCTTCGGCCGCAGGTCCAGGCAGCGCTCAAACGACTCTAGTGCAACTGCGGGCTGGTCCCGTGCCATGCGGCAGCAGCCGAGCAGGTAGTGCAGCGCAGGCAGCGAAGGCTCCAACGCCAGCGCCTCATCGGTGAGCGCCGCAGCCTCGTCCCAGCGATCCGCGGCAAATGCGGCGGCGGCGCGCTGATACAGCGTTTGCACTGGATCGGTGTCGGCGCCGTGCACCGCGCGGCGCGCGGGCAGCACCGATGCGTGCTGTGCCTCGGTTGCCACCGGCTCGCCCAGGGTCAATTCGGCGCGAAGTGCTGCATCGGCCCCGGTCCTGAACGCGAACACGTGCAGCTCGAGCAGCGCCAGCGGCGGCGCAAAATAGATTTCACCGAATCCGTTGGAGTGCAGTGCGCGCAGCAGCGAATCGCGGCTGAACCCGGTCTTGTGGGCGTAGAAATCCTGACCGCTGGCCTCGATCTCCGGCGCGTAGCCGTAGATCATGTCATGCGCGCTGATCGGTCCGATGTTGGCGCGGTAGACTTCCTGCTCGACATCCATCTCGTTTTTCGCCATCAGCTTGATCAGTTCTCCGATGTCGGGTACGCGGATTTCGGCAAAACCGTCCGTCGTAAGCACATGCAGAAAACCCTGCAGCACCTTGTCCACATCGTGCCGGTAGTAGTGCTCGAGATTGTGCGAGCAGTAGACGGCGTCGAAGGCGTTCGCCTCGACCGAAGCACGCAGCGTGCGCGCGTCGCACACCAGGTCCGCGCCCACGCGTGAATCGATGTCGAGCAGCAGCTGCTCCCAGTCCTGGAAATGCGGCGGCAATGCGACGCCCTTGGTGCCGCCGCCGACGTTGAGGACGCGTCGGGTGGCAGGCCTACCGCTGGCTGGGCGCTTTAACAAATCCATAACGGTCTCGAACCAGATGCGCGCTCAGTAGGTGCCCGGGTAGGAGCCTCCGTCTATGAGGAAGTTCTGTCCGGTGACGTAACTTGCCTGCGCGCTGCACAGGTAAGCGCAGGCATCGCCGAACTCGGCCGGATCGCCGAAGCGTCCGGCCGGGCACTGCGCCATGCGTTCTTTGCGCACCGCCTCGACGCTCAGGCCGCGCGTCTTGGCCTGTGCTTCCACGGTAGCGCGTATGCGGTCGGTGTCGAACGAACCCGGCAGCAGGTTGTTGATGGTGACATTGTGCGCCACGGTCTTGCGTGCAATGCCGGCTACGAATCCGGTGAGGCCGGAACGCGCGCCGTTTGACAAACCCAGTATTTCGATCGGCGCCTTTACCGAACTGGAGGTGATGTTGACGATGCGGCCGAATTTGCGCGCGATCATGCCGTCCAGCGTCGCCTTTATCAATTCGATCGGGGTGAGCATATTGGCGTCGAGTGCGGCGATCCAGATGTCGCGCGTCCAGTTGCGAAAATCCCCCGGCGGTGGCCCGCCTGCGTTGTTGACGAGGATGTCCGGATTCGGGCAGGCCGCGAGCACCAGGGCGCGACCGGCTTCGGTAGTGATGTCGCCGACGACGGTGGAGACTTTCACGCCGGTGGCGGCGCGAATTTCATCGGCAGTCTTCTCCAAAGCTTCCCTGCCGCGCGCAGTGATCACCAGGTTCACTCCCTCGCGCGCCAGGGAAAAAGCGCAGCCGCGCCCCAGTCCTTTGCTCGAGGCGCACACGATTGCAGTCTTGCCGCGAATTCCCATATCCATCTCGTTTCCCCTTTTCGATATCGCTGATTACAGGATGAGGGAGTGCATCCCCGCACGCTCGTCCAAATTGTTCGCAGTTTCGGTAATTGCGAAACGGCTTTTCAGGGATTCCTCGTCCGTTTCTGTGCTGGCTATTTGCACGTGAAATAATTGGTCCACGCCCCGACTACATCGCTCCAGACTTTCGCCTCAGTCCCCGTGATACCAGTGCCGAACAGGCCATTATTGGGATGAACTTCAATTTTGCCGCCCTGACCATTGGTCATCGTGTACTCAAAAACAACGCCGCCGCTGGTGATAGAGATTGTGTCCGTTTCCGTGCCTCGAAAACCGAAATCGACGCCACTCGCAAAGTAGCGGGCGCCATTGGTCTGAACATTTACGACTGGAATGTATGGTTCCTGGATGTTAACCGTGCAACTGTCATTGGCGGTTGCCCCGGCCATCCCCTGGCTAAAACTCACTTTTGCTGTGCCGGGGGAAACGCTGCCCGGCCCGCTGACAGGATCGCCGCCAGCTTGGCGTGGCAAGCCGCCAAGCCACATATTGTAAGACAGGCTCGCGGCGGCAGTTGCGGCGCCTTGGGAGCAATTGGTGTACGTAGTCCCGTTGGACTGGGCGAAATTCGAAGTGCAAGCCGTGTTCAATAAGGTCAAAAAGCCGCTGTTGGCTTGCGCGGGAACCGCAGTGTACAAGCCGGCGCCGATGGCCGTTCCGGTAGACCCGCTGCCATTGCTGGTCAGGGTGACATTGTTTAGTGCACTGTTGGCAGACGCTATCGCGAGCTTCCAAACCCCGGTGGACCTGTCGCATTGGAGGACGCCGGTATAGCCTACCTGAGGCTGGGCAGGCGCGGCATTTAACAGGACGTTCACTTCGTTGGCGAGTACCTCATACACGTCTTCGGGCCCAATGGGTGCCGTTGCAAGCGAACTGCCGCCTTCCGTTGGGGTCACGATGACCGACTTGGAGCCGCTGGAGTCCACATAGGCGATCTGCATGCGGTAACTGCTGTTGCCAAACTGCTGGTATAGAAGGCTGGATGTATTTCCTCCGGTGCGGCTGACGTTGATGAAACCCTTATTGCTGGAAAAGAAACTGTTGATGCTGGTGGTGTCGCCACAGATGCGTGCGCTTGTGCCACCACCCGTCGTGGCCCCTGCATAATTGACCCAGAACCCCAGCCCCTTGTCCAGAGTCAGCGCCCCGAACTCCTTGTAGCCTTTGCTTTGTATATAGCTCGCCTGTGTGTTGTTCGTTGCCAGTGATGGCGCGTGGAAATACCAGGCGCTGGTGGCGTTGTCCCACGCCCAGAGGGTCGTGACGTTTCCCGCGTTGGTGGCGAGTAGTCCTGGTCCAACGTTGTCTGCCGTGGCGGCAAGATTCCAGCCCGCGACGAGATTTGAGGCACCAAGGGAGAAGCCGGATCCGCTCTGGGTACCGAGTGAAACCGGGGCCGATGCGTTCACCCAGTATCCCTCACCCTGATTGATGGTGGTAAGAAGGCTATAGCCCTTCGATACCACGTAGGTGGCCAGCGTCCCGGCTGTATCAAGCGTTGGCGCATAGAATGACCATTTTGATGTCGCGGTGTCCCATTTCCAGACTGTCTGGATGTTGGCTTGCGTGCCGAATGCCGTCTTTACATCGATCGGAGTGGTCAGACTGTTTCCCGCAAGATTCCATCCCGTGGGGAACGACAGAGGATAAGAAGCCGTCGCCGCGAAGGAAGACGTTGCGTTGATCACAACAAAACAGGCAAGCAACACGGCCACCATGCCAGCGCCCAGTTTCGTTGCTTTGTGAAGCGTGCGTCTTATGCTCATGAGTGTTTCCTGGTCCTTTATGGATTGGGGCGGGTGTATTCAGGCGCTGGTTCAGGCGCTGGTTGCGGCAGCAGCATGAGGTTAACTTAAGAAACTATGGGATCGTCGACAGCGCCGTTCGCATATTAACTGCAAATCAACAATTCTTTTGACCAACCTGGACCCTTTTCCATCCCGTTGCGTATCCCGCGTTTAGAGGGGGTAGCCCGCGCAACGCCCCTCGGCTGCTCTGTGCGGGTTTACTCCGTCAACTTCGGCATTGCGCTCACGGCCGGTGTGTTACAGGCCGGAACCTCCGGTATGGCAAACCGTTGGCCGTCACTGGGGGCGGCGTGGTCCGCCGGGGCGCGGAACCGGTAGAGGGCGAACATGGGCTTTAGGCTGATTGATTGTTACCAATAACACACCAGCCAGCACCAGCACCGCTCCGGCAATCTGCACCAGAGTCATGCTTTCCTCCAGTCCGACCCAGCCGAAGAAAATCGTGGTCACCGGTCCGGCGGCGCCGATGATGGCGACCTGGTTGGCGCCGATGCGCTTGAGCGCTTCCGAGGTCATGAACACCGGCAGCACAGTGCACAGTACACCCATCGCGGCGGCGAGGCCGTATACCTGCGGCGGCAGGTCGAGCGCCGACAGCGGTCGCAACAGCAGGAACTGGGCGATGCAGAGCACGCTGGCGACGCTGGTTGCGTAGGCGGTGAAGCGGATCGAGCCGATGCGCTGCACCACCTGGCTGCTGCTGACCAGGTAGACGGCGTAGCAGACCGCACTGCCCAGCACCAGCAGCGCGCCGAGCAGAAGATTGCGATTGTCGCCGCCGAATGCGTGCGCCAGCACCAGCGCCAGGCCGGTGTAGGAGACGATGAGCGCGACCAGCTCGCGCGCGTTGACGCGCTTTCCCAGAAACAGCGCCGATAGCAGCACGGTGATGGTCGGATAGAGGAACAGCACCAGCCGGCCGACGCCGGCGCTGATGTATTGCAGGCCGAGAAAATCGAGAAAACTGGCGAGGTAATAGCCGAGAAACCCAAGGAACAACACCGACCACCAATCACCTCGCGTCAGCGCCGTACGCGCGCTGTCGCGCCGCAGCCACAACGCCATGGCGACAAAAAACGGCAGCGAGAACACCATGCGCAGCGCGATCAGCGTGACCGGATCAGTCACGTAGCCGTAAGCGAGCTTGATCAGAATGGGCCGGAACGAGAACGACACAACGCCGGCCAGCGCCAGGGCAATGCCCCAGGCGCGGTAGGAACTATCGGTCATCGCGCGAAATGCTTCAGTTGCGGGCGGATCGCAGCGGCAGCACGCGGCCAGTGCATCAGCGCTTCGTGCCGCCGAAGATGGAACCGAGGACGCCGCGCACGATCTGGCGTCCGACCTGCGAGCCGATGGCGCGTGCCGCGCTTTTCGCCGCCGATTCCAGCGCGCCCTCGCGGTGGCCGCCGCGCGGCCCCGTCGTTCCGCCCAGAATACCTCCGAGCGTATCCATGAATCCGCCGCCCGCCTGCGCCGGGAGCGCAGTGGCGGTTTCCTGTCCCCTGCCGGTGGCCGTGCCTTGACGCACCTCGGCCCGGGCAGTGAGTTTTTCATAGGCCGATTCGCGGTCAACCGTCTGTTCGTAATGACCGAAGATCACCGAGCCTTGGATTACCGCCTGGCGCTCTGCTGCCGTGATCGGGCCGATTCTGCTCGCCGGCGGACAGACCAGGGCGCGCTCGACCATGCACGGCCGGCCTTTTTCGTCGAGGAAGGACACCAGCGCTTCGCCCACGCCGAGCTCGGAAATGACGGTCTCGACCTTCAGCTTCGGATTGGCGCGCATGGTTTCGGCGGCGGCTTTTACCGCCTTCTGATCACGCGGGGTGAAGGCGCGCAGCGCGTGCTGCACACGGTTGCCGAGCTGTCCCAGCACCGTGTCCGGAATGTCGAGCGGATTCTGGGTGACGAAATAAACGCCCACGCCTTTGCTGCGGATCAGGCGCACCAGCTGCTCAATCTTCTCGAGCAACGCCTTGGGCGCCTCGTTGAACAGCAGATGCGCTTCGTCGAAGAAGAACACCAGTTTCGGTTTGTCCGGGTCGCCCACCTCCGGCAGATGCTCGAACAGTTCGGACAGCATCCACAGCAGGAACGTCGAGTACAGTTTGGGCGAACCCATCAGGGTTTCGGCTGCAAGGATGTTGACCATGCCGCGCCCTTTCTCGTCGGTCTGCATCAGATCGTCGATGTTGAGCGCGGTCTCGCCGAAAAAACCGTCCGCGCCCTGCTGCTCGAGCTGCATCAACGCGCGCTGGATGGTGCCGATGGACGCGGCCGAGATATTGCCGTACTGCGTCGTGAATTCGCGCGCGCTGTCGCCGACGTGCTGCAGCATTGCGCGCAGGTCCTTCATGTCGAGCAAGAGCAGGCCGTTGTCGTCGGCGATCTTGAAGGTGAGTGCCAGGACGCCTTCCTGCGTATCGTTCAGATTCAGCATGCGCGCGAGCAGCAAGGGTCCCATGTCGGACACGGTCGCCCGCACCGGGTGCCCGGCCTTGCCGAACAGGTCCCAGAACGTAACCGGACAGGCGGCGAAGGCGAAGTCCTTGATGCCGAGCGCATCGAAACGCTCCTTCAGCCTGGGTGACGGGCTGCCTGCCTGCGCCAGGCCGGACAGGTCGCCTTTAACATCGGCCATGAACACCGGCACACCGATCGCCGAAAAACCCTGCGCCAGGGTCTGCAGCGTCACGGTCTTGCCGGTGCCGGTGGCGCCGGCGATCAGGCCGTGGCGGTTGGCGAGACGCGGCAGGAGGACAAGTTCGGTCTTGCCGGATTTGGCGACGAGCAGGGGTTCGAGCATGGGGTTTCTCGCTTTTCGGAGGGGCACTGACGCGGGGCAATGATAAAATTATATGACTTTCAGAGGCAACCAAGGCGGCGATCATGGCGGGACATTCGAAGTGGGCCAACATAAAACACAAGAAAGCGGTCACTGACGCCAAGCGGGGCAAGATATTCACGCGGTTGATCCGCGAGATAACCGTCGCGGCGCGCATGGGCGGCGCCGATCCCAACATGAACCCGCGCCTGCGCCTGGCGATCGAAAAGGCGCGCGACGTGAACATGTCCAAGGACAACATCGAGAACGCGACCAAGCGTGGCGCGGGTGCGCTCGACGGCGCCAATTACGAGGAAGTGCGCTATGAAGGTTATGGTATCGCCGGCGCCGCGGTAATGGTCGATTGCCTCACCGACAACCGCACGCGTACAGTAGCCGACGTACGACACGCCCTGGTCAAGCACGGCGGCAACCTCGGCACCGACGGTTCGGTCGGTTTCATGTTCAAGCATTGCGGCCAGTTCGTGTTTGCGCCGGGCACGAGCGAAGACAAGGTAATGGAAGCGGCGCTGGAGGCGGGCGCCGAGGACGTCCTTGCCAACGAAGACGGCTCGATCGAGGTGATCTGCGCGTACAGCGATTTTTCCGCAGTGAAGCAGGGTCTGGAAAAGGCGGGCCTGAAACCCGAACTGGCCGATATCACGATGAAACCGCTCTCCGAAACCGTGATCGCCGGAGACGACGCATTGCGCATGCAAAAACTGCTCGATGCGCTGGAGGCGCTGGACGACGTGCAGGACGTCTATACCACTGCAATGATCGACGAGTAAGCATGGCGCGCAGGACTATAATCGGCCGATGCCCGAAGCCACAATAACCATACTCGGCATCGACCCCGGTCTGCGTATCACCGGGTTTGGAATCATCCGCAAGAATGGCAGCAAGCTCACCTATGTCACCAGCGGTTGCGTCAAGGCGCCGGAAGCGGACCTGCCGGGGCGGCTCAAGACCATACTCGAGGGGCTGCGCGAAGTGATCCGGACGCATCAACCGCAGCAGGTTGCCGTGGAAAAGGTCTTCGTCAACGTCAATCCGCAATCCACGCTGCTTCTCGGACAGGCGCGCGGCACGGCCATTTGCGCCGCGGTGCTGGAGAGCCTGCCGGTGGCCGAGTACACCGCACTTCAGGTGAAGCAGGCCGTGGTCGGAAACGGACACGCGAAAAAGGAACAGGTGCAGGAGATGGTGCGGCGGCTACTCAAACTTCCGGGTAATCCCGGCGCGGACGCCGCCGATGCGCTAGCCTGCGCCATCTGCCACGCGCATGGCGGACAGGGGCTGGGGTCGATTGCGACCGCGGGCTACCGCGTGAAACGGGGGCGGCTCATATGATCGGACGCTTGAGCGGCGTATTGCTGGAAAAGACGCCGCCGCAGGTCGTGCTGGAAGTCGAGGGTGTGGGCTACGAGATCGATGTGCCGATGAGCACCTTCTACAACCTGCCCAACGTGGGCGAGCGCCTGACGCTGCACACCCATCTGATCGTGCGCGAAGACGCGCATCTGCTCTATGGCTTCGGCAGCGAAGCCGAGCGCAAGGCGTTCCGCCAGCTGCTGAAAATCAGCGGCGTCGGCGCGCGCACCGCGCTGTCGCTGCTCTCGGGCATGAGCGTCGCCGACCTGGTGCAGGCGGTGGCAATGCAGGAAGCCGGGCGGCTGACCAAGGTACCCGGCATCGGCAAGAAAACGGCGGAACGATTGTTGCTCGAATTGAAGGACAAGTTTGGCGCCGGGCTGACGGCGGGCGTTGCGGTCAACCGCGCCGCGCCTGCGTCGAGCGACGTACTCAACGCGCTGCTGTCGCTGGGTTACAACGAAAAAGAGGCACTGTACGCGCTCAAGCAATTGCCCGAAGGCGTAAGCGTGTCCGACGGCATCCGCCAGGCGCTGAAAGCACTGGCCAAGAATTGACCGTGACCAAGAACACCCATCGTTTCGTCCGCATCTTCGACCGCATCCAGCAGACACGGGCGCACCAGGATCGCGCGTCCGCGCATTGACGCGAAACGCGCCGGGGCCGCGTGATCGGCATTCCTGCGAACGGTAGGCGGGTAAAATAGCGCATGGCAATCGAAACCGACCGGCTGATCGCCGCCGATCCAGCCTCGCCGCAGGAGGAGGCGCTGGAACGCGCGTTGCGGCCCAAGGTATTGGCCGAGTACGTCGGCCAGGAGAAGATCCGCGGTCAGCTGGCGATCTTTATCGAGGCAGCGCGTCAGCGAAAGGAGTCGCTGGATCACGTGCTGCTGTTCGGCCCGCCGGGTCTGGGAAAGACGACGCTGGCGCACATTATCGCGCGCGAAATGGGGGTCAACCTGCGCCACACCTCGGGCCCGGTGCTCGAACGCCAGGGCGATCTCGCGGCGCTGCTCACCAACCTCGAACCGAACGACGTGCTGTTTATCGACGAAATCCACCGCCTGTCGCCGGTGGTGGAAGAGATCCTGTATCCGGCGCTGGAGGATTTCCAGCTCGATATCATGATCGGAGAGGGGCCGGCCGCGCGTTCGGTCAAGCTCGATCTGCCGCCGTTTACGCTCGTCGGTGCCACCACGCGCGCCGGCATGCTCACCAATCCGCTTCGCGACCGCTTCGGAATCGTCGCGCGGCTGGAGTTCTACACCGCGTCGGAGCTGCAGCAGATCGTGAGCCGCTCGGCCGGATTGCTCAAGGTCGAGGTCGCCGACGAGGGTTCGCTTGAAATTGCACGGCGCTCGCGTGGCACACCGCGCATCGCCAACCGGCTGCTGCGGCGGGTGCGCGACTATGCCGAAGTCAGGGCGAGAAGCGGCGTGAGCCGCGAGGTCGCCGACGCGGCGCTGAAAATGCTCGACGTCGACGCACTGGGACTCGACCTGATGGACCGGAAACTGTTGCTGGCAGTGATCGAGAAATTCGCCGGCGGCCCGGTGGGCGTGGAAAATCTTGCGCATGCGATCGGCGAGGAGCGCGACACCATTGAAGACGTGATCGAGCCGTTTCTGATTATGCAGGGCTATTTGCAGCGCACGCCGCGCGGGCGCGTTGCTACGGTCTCGACCTATCGCCATTTCGGCCTGGCGCCGCCGACCTCGGGCGGCAACGCCGATCTGTGGAATGGTCCAGTCGAAACCTGATCCCGCAATGACGAAAAACTTTACCTGGCCCGTGCGTGTCTATTACGAAGACACCGACACCGGCGGCGTCGTCTATTACGCCAATTATCTTAAGTTTTTCGAGCGCGCGCGCACCGAATGGCTGCGCAGCTTCGGCCTGAATCAGGATAAACTGGCGCAGGAGGACGGTCTGATTTTCGTGGTTAGGCGGGCGCTGCTCGATTTTGAGCGTCCGGCACGGCTGGACGATCTGCTCGAAGTTACGGTGGAACTGCAAAAACTTGCGCGTGTCTACCTGGATCTGACCCAGGAGGCGCGCTGCGGCAGCCAGGTAATGGCGCGCGCCCAGATCCGGGTGGCCTGCCTGAATCTGCGGCGGTTCAAGCCGGTCGAAATTCCGCAATCCCTACGCGAGTCAATACAACAATGAACGTAACCCAAGACCTGTCGATACTTTCCCTGATCACCAACGCGAGCGTGCTGGTGCAGCTGGTAATGGCGCTGCTGCTGGTGGTCTCGTTCATGAGCTGGCTGTTCATTTTCCGCAAGCTGTTCGCCCTGCGCCTGGCCGCGGTGCAGACGGAGAAATTCGAGCGCGATTTCTGGAGCGGCAGCGACATGAACGGCCTGTACCAGAGCGCAGTGAACGACCGCCACCGCGCCGGATCGCTCGAGCGCATTTTCGAGGCGGGCTTCCGCGAATTCGCCAAATTGCGGGCGCAGCGCGGCACTGATCCGAGTATTCCGGTGGAAGGAGCGCGGCGCGCCATGCGCGCCACCTATCAGCGCGAGATGGATAATCTCGAGCGGCATCTGTCGTTTCTCGCATCGGTCGGCTCGGTCAGCCCCTACGTCGGCCTGTTCGGCACGGTGTGGGGCATCATGAATTCATTTCGCAGCCTGGCGAACGTCAATCAGGCGACGCTGGCACATGTCGCGCCCGGCATCGCCGAGGCGCTGATCGCAACCGCCATCGGCTTGTTCGCCGCTATCCCGGCGGTCATCGCCTATAACCGCTACGCCCACGACATCGACCGCCTCGCCATCCGCTTCGAGAGTTTCATTGAAGAATTTTCCAACATCCTGCAACGCCAGTCCGGCGTGAGCAAGTAGGGAAGAACGCGATGCCGCGTGCACGCCGCGCCATGAGCGAAATCAACGTCGTGCCCTACATCGACGTGATGCTGGTGCTGCTGGTAATATTCATGATCACCGCGCCCCTGGTGAACCCGGGGGTGATCGATCTGCCCGCAGTGGGCAAATCCTCGCTGCCGCCGGAACTGCCGCTGGAAGTGGTGATCAAAGCCGATGCGTCGCTGATGCTGCGCGAAAGAAGCAAAGCCGGAGCGAGCGAACGCAAGGTGTCCTCCGCCGAGCTGGTCGCTGCGTTGCGCGAAAAGCAGAAGACCCATCCGGATCAGCCGGTGGTGATCGCCGCGGACAAGGACGTCCGCTACGAAGAGGTGCTCAAAGTGATGGACGAACTGCAGCAGCAGCAGGTGCGCAGAGTCGGCCTGCTGGTGAAGCCCGCGGCACGATGAGCGCAGCGGTTGGCGCATTGTTGTATCAGGAGCCGGGCAAGGTGCCTTCCGCCGTGCTCGCGCTTTTGGTGCACGTGTTGCTGGCGCTGTTCCTGATCTTCGGCGTGCACTGGCAGAACCGGCAACCCGAGGCGGTGACGGTTGAACTGTGGGCGAGCCCGCCGGCGCCAGTGGTGGAGAAGGTCGAACCCGCGCCGCAGGTCAAGCCTGAACCCGTCCCCGAACCCAAAGCGGCAGTAACACCGGAACCCAAGGTCGAAAAGGTGGTCGAACCGCCTAAACCAGACATCGTGCTGGAAAAGAAGAAGGAACCCAAAAAGAAGGAAGTACCGAAAAAAGTCGAACCCAAACCACACAAGCCCGAACCCAAGCTGAACCTGGATCGCAGCAAAGACATACGCGCGCAGCTGGAGCGCGAGACGACGGCCCTGAGCCAGCAGTTGGAGAAAGACCGGATTCTTGATCAGATGCGGCGCGAGGCTGCGGCGTTTGCCGCGACAGCCGACGCGGCCTACATCGGCAAGCTCAAAGGGAAGATCAAGGGCAACGTCGTGCTGCCGCCGGATATCGCCGGCAACCCGGAGGCAATTTTCGATGTGGTGCAGCTACCCACCGGCGAGGTGATGTCGGTCAGGCTGCGAAAATCCAGCGGTCACAAAGCGTACGACGCGGCGGTGGAACGGGCGATACTCAAATCCTCGCCCCTGCCGCGACCCGACAAACCGGAGCAATTCCAGCGCAATCTGGAAATCAAATTCCGGCCGCAGGAGTTGAAGTGACCATGCGGAATGTATAATTGATGAATATGATTTTTGTTTCCGTCATGCGCAAGTTCCTGGCTTCGGTTTGGATACTGCTTCTCCTGGCCAGTACCGGGGCCCAGGCGCAGCTGTCGATCGAAATCACCGGCGGCGGGGCCAACCAGATCCCGATCGGCGTGCTGCGCTTCGCCGGCGAGCAGGTGCTGCCGCAGAACATCAGCGATATTGTCGAAGCCGACCTGCAGCGCAGCGGGCGCTTTCGCATGCTGTTCGCAGGCAGCGTGGATCCGCTGCCGGCGGAGATGGAGCAGGTCAATTTCGCCGACTGGAAAAACCGCGGCGCCGACGCCCTGGTCATCGGCAGCGTGGTGCGACTCGCCGACGGCCGTTTCGAGGCGCGCTTCCGCCTGCTCGACGTGCCCAGGCAGACGCAGATTGCCGGTGTCGCTTTTACGCTCACGGCGCAGCAGGTGCGCGCGACCGCGCACCGCATCGCCGACGTCATCTACGAGAAGCTGACCGGCGACCGCGGCGTGTTCTCAACGCGCATCGCCTATGTGGTGAAGCAGGGCAGCCGCTACGAGATGCAGATAGCCGATGCGGACGGTTCCGGCGCGCAGACCGCACTCGCTTCGCGCGAGCCGATCATTTCACTGACCTGGTCGCCCGATGGGACGCGCATTGCTTACGTCTCGTTCGAGAATAAAAAGCCGGTGGTGTACGTGCACTCACTGCTCTCCGGCCAGCGCCAGGTGGTGGCGAACTTCAAAGGATCGAACAGCGCGCCGGCCTGGTCCGCCGACGGCAAGCAGCTGGCGGTGGTGCTGTCCAAGGACGGCGGTTCGCAGATCTACCTCATCGGTGCCGACGGCAGTAACCCGCGCCGCATCACCAACTCCGGCGCGATCGATACGGAGCCGTTTTATTCGCCAGACGGCCAGTCGATCTACTTTACGTCCGACCGCGGCGGCAGTCCGCAGATCTACCGCATGAGTGTCGCGGGCGCCGAGGCTGCGCGCGTGACCTTCGACGGCAGCTACAATGTGTCGCCGCGTATATCCCACGATGGCAAGACCCTGATCTATATCGGGCGCGATGGCGCACGCTTTCAGCTAAAGTCGATGGATCTGGCGAGCCGGCAGGTGCAGGCGCTCACCGATGGGCAGCACGATGAATCGCCCAGCTTTGCACCCAATGGAAAAATGATTCTCTATGCAACCCAGGTCAACAACCGCGGCTCGCTGGCCGCGGTGTCGAGCGACGGCAGGGTCAAGCAGCGCCTATCGATACAGGCGGCTGACGTGCGCGAACCTGCCTGGGGTCCGTTTATAAACAATAACTAGATAACCATGAGGAGATCGAAATGAAGAAATTGATTTCACTGTTGACGGCGGCTTTGCTCGCTGGCTGCGCCAGCACGCCTATGCCGGATTCCAAGGCCGGCGTCGAGGACCGCACGCCGACCACGGGTGCCGGCGCCACCGAGGCACCGAAAGGCGGCCCGGCAGCCACACCGGTCGCGCCCAAAGCGGAGCTGCCGGCCAATCCGCTCAAGGACCCGAACAATATCCTGTCCAAGCGCAGCGTTTTCTTCGACTATGACAAGTACGACGTCAAAGACGAGTACAAGCCGCTGTTGCAGGCGCACGCGCGCTATCTGGCGCAGAACCACAACGCGAAAATGTTGATTCAGGGCAACGCCGACGAGCGCGGCAGCCGCGAATACAATCTGGCGTTGGGGCAGAAGCGCGCCGACAGCGTGAAGAAATTGCTGCTGCTGATGGGCGTGCAGGAAACCCAGACGGAATCGGTGAGTCTGGGCGAGGAGAAGCCGCGCTGCACCGAGAACACCGAGGACTGCTACGCGCAGAACCGGCGCGGCGACATGCTCTACGGCGGCGAGTACTGATCGATGAAGCGGCAGGCCGCGCTGTTGCTGGGATTGTGCCTCGCCGCCGGCCCCGCGCGGGCCGGCATGTTCGACGATGAGGAGGCGAGAAAAGCGATAACTGCGCTGCGCGCTCAAGTCGAGGCCAGCCAGAAGACCGGGGAAGAGCGGCTGGTGAAAATAGAAACCGGCCTGGCCAGGATTGAAACCCTGGTGCAGGACCGCTCGATCGATCTGGCGCGGCAGATTGATGAGCTGAAACAGGAACTGGCGCGCATGCGCGGCCAGATCGAAGTGCAGGCGCACCAGGTCGAAACGCTGGACCGGCGGCAAAAGGATCTGTACGTCGATCTGGACGCGCGGCTGCGCAAACTCGAGGCGGGCGCCCAGGCGCAGGAGAAGCAGGCCGCCAGCACGCCTGACCCGGCCGTCGAGGGCAAGGCGTATGAAGCGGCGCTGAACCAGTTCAAGCTCGGCAACTATCAGTCTTCGATCGCAGCATTCCAGAGTTTCCTCGCCGGATTTCCCCAAAGCCAGCAGGTGTCGAACGCGCAATACTGGATTGGCAACGCCTACTATGAATTGCGCGATTACAAGATGGCCATCGCCGCGCAGCAAAAGCTGCTCGCATCCTGGCCCGACAGCGCGAAAGCGCCGGACGCGCTGCTCAACGTAGCCAGCAGTCAGTCCGCAATGGGCGAAACGCGCGCGGCACGCGAAACGCTGCAGGCACTGCAGAAGAAATATCCCGGCACGCCGGCCGCGGAACAGGCCAAACAGCGCGCCTCGGGCAAACGCTAGCAGGGTGTAGGAGCGAGCTTGCTCGCGAATCATGCGCAAAGCCGTAGTTCTTCTTTCCGGCGGTCTTGACTCCGCCACCGTGCTCGCGCTGGCGCTACGTCAGGGCTACGCCTGCCATGCGCTGTCGGTCGACTACGGCCAGCGCCACCGGGTCGAGCTCGACGCCGCGGTGCGCGTGGCGCACACGCTCGGCGCGGTAGAGCAGAAAACCATCCGTATCGACCTCACCGCATTTGGCGGCTCGGCGCTGACCGACAGCAGCATTGCGGTGCCGACAGGTGGGGTGCAGAAAACCGGCATCCCCGTCACCTACGTGCCGGCGCGCAACACCATCATGCTTTCTCTCGCGATCGCCTGGGCCGAAGTTCTGGTGGCCGATGACCTGTTTTTCGGCGCCAATGCGGTCGATTACTCCGGCTATCCGGACTGCCGGCCGGAGTACATGCGTGCGTTCGAGCGTATGGCCAATCTCGCCACCAAGGCCGCGGTTGAAGGCCGCAGACTCACGCTGCACACCCCTATCATCGCCATGAGCAAGGCTCAGATCATCGAAGAAGGGGTAAAGCTGGGCGTGGACTACGGCATGACGGTATCGTGTTATCAGGCGGACGCCGAAGGCCGCGCCTGCGGCGAGTGCGATTCCTGCCGCCTGCGCCGGGCGGGCTTCGAAGCTGCCGGCGTCGCCGATCCGACGCGCTATTTCACGGCGCCTGCGTGAGTTCGGCCGCCTCGCGCCAATAGTACGAGGGTAGCGGCGCAAAGCGTATAGGGGGAGGTTATTGCCGGGCTAAAAGAATTTGCTTGCGCCGCCCGGCGCCCCGACTAGAATCCACCGATTCTCAAGGACGGGGGACGCATGAACGAAGTCAATCCGGCGGCAATAGCGAACACCGTGGCCTGGGGTGGGTTCGCCCTCGCGTTCATCTTCGGCGCAGTGGCCAACAAGACCAACTTCTGCACCATGGGCGCCGTGTCCGACATGGTCAACATGGGCGACTGGGGGCGCATGCGCATGTGGCTGCTGGCGATCGCAGTCGCCATCCTCGGTTCGAGCGCGCTGCAACTCGCCGGTGTGGTCGATCTGTCCAAGTCGATCTACATGGGCCCGAACTTCATGTGGCTGTCCAACCTCGTCGGTGGTTTCGTCTTCGGCGTCGGCATGACGCTGGGCTCGGGCTGCGGCAGCAAAACCCTGATCCGCATCGGCGCGGGCAGTCTCAAGTCGCTGGTCGTGTTCGTGTTTCTCGGCATCTCCGCCTACGTCACGCTACGCGGCCTGTTCGGTGCATTCCGCGTGGCCGCCCTCGATCCGATGTCGGTCACGCTGTCCACCGGTCAGGATCTGCCATCGCTGCTGGCGAAGGCCTTGGGCGCGGACAAGAAATCGATGCTCATGCTCGCGAGTGGTTTAGTGGCGGGTCTGCTGCTGTTCGTCGTGTTCAAGGCGCGCGACTTTCGCAGCAACTTCGACGGCATCCTCGGCGGTGTGGTCGTCGGACTGGTGGTGATCGGCGGCTGGTACGTGAGCGGCAAACTGGGCTACCTCGCGGAAGACCCGAACACCTTGCAGGAAGCGTTCATCGCCACCAACAGCGGGCGCCTGGAATCGCTTTCGTTCGTCGCGCCACAGGCCTATACCCTGGAACTGCTCATGTTCTGGACCGACAAGAGCAAAATCGTCACCTTCGGCATTGCCTCGGCCCTCGGCGTGGTTGCCGGCTCCGCCGCCTATGCGCTGGCAAGCGGGACATTTCGCTGGGAAGGCTTTCGCGATGCCGGCGATACGGCCTATCACCTGATCGGCGGCACGCTCATGGGATTCGGCGGCGTGACCGCGATGGGTTGCACCGTGGGACAGGGTATAACTGGTTTTTCCACGCTGGCGCTGGGCTCGATGCTCACATTTGTTGCCATTGTCGCCGGCTCTGCCCTGACGATGAAATGGCAATACGCGCGCATGCTGCGGGAAGCATGAGGTTTTCCACCTGCCTGGCGGATTACTGCTGAAATAGACGCGAATTCAGGTGCAAAAGACGCGGATTGCGTTGACACAAGCACCCTCGACAAACTAAAATCTCGCCTCTTTTCGGGTCGTTAGCTCAGCCGGTAGAGCAGCGGACTTTTAATCCGTTGGTCGCCAGTTCGAATCTGGCACGGCCTACCAAAAGTTCAAGTGAATAGGTGCTGTTGAAACCTGTTCGCTTTATGGGGCGTTAGCTCAGCTGGTAGAGCATCTGACTCTTAATCAGTAGGTCGCAGGTTCGACCCCTGCACGCCCTACCAAATTGCCGGACCGCGAGGCGTCGCGCAGTCTGTCGTCTGCGGACCATGGCAGATTTCTTGCCGCCGCGCAGTCCTGCTTTGCCGGTTCCCGTCAAATTGCTTGTCGAAACTGCCAACGACGCGGAAACCTCCGGCGTGATGGCCGAGTTCACTGCATTTCACCCCTGCTGCCCCGGCTGTTTGATCTACGTCAAAACACGCCTGGGCTGGCGGGCAGATACTTGCGCTGTCCCAATGGTGGAATATGCGTTGAATGACAACGGTTTGAATCATCGGTATCTGGCGTCTGTCAGCACTGCTGGCACGCGACGCGGGTGCGGGGAGGCGCCCCGGACCGAATCCGGTCGAACCGAAACGAGGCCTGGCGAAGCGCCGCAGCAGCGCAAAGCATCGAACGCCGCCGGATACCAGGAATAACCCCCAATACCCAATGAATTAGCCAAGCAAGGCGGGCCGATATGAAGGCGAATGCAATGTCCAATTTTGAAATCGTCACGCGCGAGGATTTCTCCGACGTCACCTATCTGCTCGAGGTGCGCCATCCCCTGATGTCCAAAGCGGCGAAACCGGGCCAATTCGTGATCGTGATGCTGAACGAGCACGGCGAGCGCATCCCGCTGACCATCGCCGATTTCGACATCAAAAAGGGAACCATCACGCTGGTGATCCAGGCGGTGGGCAAGACCACCAGGCAGATGCAGCAGGAATGCAGGGTCGGCACTTCGCTCTACGGCATGGTCGGCCCGATGGGCATACCCAGCCCGACCAGCCATGCGAAGAAAGTGGTTTGCGTCGGCGGCGGCCTGGGCGTGGCGCCGATTTTTCCGCAGGCGCGCGGCTTCAAGCAAGCCGGCGCCTATGTGATCGCGGTCCTCGGATTCCGCAACAAGGACCTCGTCTTCTGGGAAGACAAGTTCAAGGACTGCTGCGACGAACTCATCCTGTGCACCAACGACGGTTCGGCGGGAATGAAGGGCATGATCACCGACGGCATCAGGGTCGCCATGGAGGGGCATTCCGATATCGACGAGGTGGTCGCAATCGGCCCGCCGGTGATGATGAAAGCCTGCGCCGACGCAACGCGCGCGGCCAAGATCAAGACCATGGTGAGCGTCAACCCGATCATGGTCGACGGCACCGGAATGTGCGGCGGCTGCCGGGTGAAAGTCGGCGACCAGGTGAAGTTCGCCTGCGTCGACGGGCCGGACTTCGACGGCCATCTGGTCGACTTCGACGATCTGATGCTGCGCCTTTCGCGCTACACCAAGGTGGAGAAAGACGCGCACGAACGCTGGTCGGATAGCTGCCGCATGACCAAACAGGTCGGTGCCAGCGCGCTGCACGAGCTCAAACGCGGCGCCCAGAAAGAACTGCTCGAACTGCCCGATCCGTTCGAGGAAGCGCCCGGCGGCTGAGCCGGTTTTGAACTTCGATGTCGTGGCGTCGCGGCGGGTGTCACGCACGGCCCGAACGCCCAAGCAACCGTTTTTAGGATAACGAGATGGCGAAGAAAAAGACGATACGCAGCATTCCCCAGGAACGCACGCCGATGCGCGAGCAGGACCCGCAGGTGCGCGCCAAGAATTTCGAGGAGGTGGCCTGCGGTTACTCACTCGATGACGCGCTGCGCGAATCCGAGCGCTGCCTGATGTGCCCGGACCAGCCCTGCGTATCTGGCTGCCCGGTGGGGATCAACATTCCCGGGTTCATCCAGAAGCTCGGCGAGAAGAACCTGCGCGGCGCCTACGACATCCTCACCGACACCAATTTGCTGCCGTCGATCTGCGGCCGCGTCTGCCCGCAAGAGAACCAGTGCGAGGGCGTGTGCACCGTGGGTGACTCGCTCGAAGCGGTCGCCATCGGGCGCCTGGAGCGTTTCGTCGGCGACACCGCCATCAAGGAGGGCTGGGTCAACATCCCCTATATCGAGCCCAACCGCTTCCGCGTGGGCATCGTCGGCTCCGGCCCGGCCGGCATGGCCTGCGCCGCGGACATGGCCAAGGCCGGCTGTGATGTCACCGTCTATGAGGCCTTTCACCAGGCTGGCGGCGTTCTGAAATACGGCATACCGGATTTTCGCCTGCCCAACGAGGTGATCGACGCCGAAATCAACAACCTGAAGAAATTCGGCGTCAAGTTCGAATGCAACACCCTGGTCGGGCGCCTGTTCACCATCGAGCAGATGCTCGACGAGATGGGCTTTCACGCTGTGTTCGTCGGCGTCGGCGCCGGCTATCCGACCATGCTCAATATTCCCGGCGATTCGCTGAACGGCGTGCTGTCTGCGAATGAGATGCTGACGCGCTGCAACCTGATGCGCGGCAGGGACTTTCCAAACTTCGATACGCCGCAACCCATAGGCAGGCGCGTCGCCGTAGTCGGCGCGGGTAATACGGCCATGGACGCCACGCGCGTATCGCTGCGCCTGGGCTCGGAGAAGGTGTACTGCGTCTACCGCCGCTCGCGCACCGAGGCGCCGGCGCGCGCGGAAGAGGTACATCACGCCGAGCAGGAGGGGGTCGAATTCCATTGGCTCACTGCGCCGGTGGCGGTGCTCGACGACGGCAAGGGCAACGTGCGCGGCATGCGTTGTGTGCGCATGGAACTGGGCGAACCCGACGATTCCGGCCGGCGCCGCCCGGTGCCGGTGGCGGGCAGCGAATTCGATTTCGAGGCCGATCTGATCATCTACGCGATTGGCACCAATGCGAACCCGATCATGGGACAGACGTCGAAACTGAAACTGAACAAGTGGGGCTACATCGGTGCCGACGAAAACCTCGCCACTTCCGTTGCGGGCGTATTTGCCGGCGGCGACATCGTCACCGGCGCCGCGACGGTGATCGAGGCCATGGGCGCGGGCCGCAAAGCGGCGCGCAGCATGAAAGCCTACCTCGGCATCCGCGATTCCGCGCTTGCGTATAGCGGGGACGGGGCCGGCACACTTTTCGGGATCGACATGCACGAGCGCAATTTCGCCCGCGTGCGCATCGCCTAGGTGCGCCCAACCCCGGTTCAGCAACGCCAGCCACACCCGATCAACACCGGCCCAACTGCAGCTACGGAAAAAACATGAACCAAATGACCAAGCAAAAACCGGCCGCCAAAGCCGCCGTCAAACCCGCCGTCAAACCCCGGGCAGTGGCGCCCGGCAAAGCGCCCGTCCGGCTGAAAGAGCATATCGTCGAAATCATCAGCGATTCCGGCGAGGGCGCGCAAAAATGCGGCCAGTCCCTGGGCGCGATCGCCGCGCAGATGGGCAACGGCATCTGGACCACGGAAATCATCCCCGCGGAAATCCGCCCGCCGGCGCGCAGTGTCGCCGGCGCCAGCGGTAACCGCATCCGCATCGGCTCGGGCTACATCACCAACGGCGGCGACGAGACCGACATGGTGGTGGCGTTCAACGAACAGGTGCTGCTGGGCCGCGTCCGGGCGAAGGAACTCAAGCCGGGCTGCACCATCCTTCTCGAAGACATGTGGCGCACCCACGCCGACGCGAAGATCGTCGCCTCCTATATCGAGACCCATGACAAGCTGCTGGCGGCCGGCTACAAGGTGATCGAAATCCCGATGGAGCGCGAATGCCGCACCATGGTTGCCGACGCGCGCCGCGGCAAGAACATGTACGCCCTGGGCATGCTGTGCTACATCTACAGCCTGGAGCTGAAACTCGCGGTGGATCAGATCGTTCTCGCCTTCGGCAAGAAGGATCGGAGCGTGGTCGACGCAAACATCATGCTGCTCGAAGCCGGCCACAAGTGGGCGGCGGCCAATCTGGATTTTTGTTACAGCATTCCGGCGACGCGCTCGACCGAACCGCAGCTCGTGGTCAACGGCAACACCTCGCTGGCATTGGGCGTGCTCGCATCGGGGATGGAGATCTGCGCCATGTACCCGATCACACCCGCGACCTCCGCCTCGCACTATCTGTCCGAAGTGTTCGAGAACGTGGGGGGCATGGTGCACCAGGCCGAGGACGAAATCGCCGCCTGTGCTTTCGCCATCGGCGCTTCCTACGCGGGTAAATGCACGGTCACGATCACATCCGGCCCCGGATACTCGCTCAAGCAGGAGGCAATCGGCCTGGCGGTGATGGGTGAAATTCCGCTCGTCGTGGTGAACGTGCAGCGCGGCGGCCCGAGCACCGGGCAGCCGACCAAGATGGAGCAGGGCGATCTGATGACCGCGATATTCGGCAGCCACGGCGACGCACCCAAGGTGGTGATGGCGCCGGGCACCATCGAGGAGTGCTTCTACTCGATCATCACCGCACGCAGGATCGCCGAAACCTTCAACATGGTGGTGGTGGTGCTGACCGACGCGGCGCTGGCCACATCGCAGCAGCCGTTTGCGCGCCCGGTATTCAACGAATCCTGGATGGCACCGCCGGTCGACCAGAGCCCGGTCCCGCAAGGCGCCAAACCCTACGACTGGGACGAGACCACCGGCCTCGCGCGCCGCTTTATTCCGGGCCAGCCGGGCGGCATGCATACACTCACCGGACTTGCGCACGACCGCGACAGCCACGTCGCCTACGATGCGGAGATCAACGAACAGACGCTGCGCTTTCGCAGCCTGAAACTGGCGGCGCTGCAAAGAACGCTGAAGCCGCCGAAGGTATTCGGCGATCCCAAGGGCGACCTGCTGGTCGTCGGCTGGGGCAGCACCAAGGGCGCCATCGAGGAAGCGGTCGAGATGTTGCGCGCCGAAGGCAAGAAGGTGTCCTCCCTGCACCTGCAGTTCCTGCAGCCCATGGCGCCGGGGATCAAGGAAATCATGCACGGATTCAAGAAGGTCATGACCATAGAGAGCAACTGGAGCGACCGCCCCGAGGACAAGATCATCGACGAGTCGAATCGCCGCTATTCGTCCATGGCCATCCTGCTGCGCTCGCGTTTCCTGATCGATATCGACTGCTTCAGCGAGGTGAAGGGCCAGCCGATCAAGCCCGGCACCATCCGCCGCGTGATGTTGGAAAAACTGAAAAAGTAGAAGTAAAAGTTACGAAAGGTAAAAACCATGAACATGATGTCCGACCTGAACTCCGCCACCGCCTGCCTGCTGCAGATGACCGACGAGCACTTCGAGCTCGAGGACTATCAGAGCGGTGTGCCGCGCTGGTGCACGGGCTGCGGCGACAACGCCATCCTCGCGGCGGTGCAGCGGCTGTGCCGCGACGAAGCGCTGCGCCCGGAAAAGACCGTGTTCGTTTCGGGCATCGGCTGTTCCAGCCGGTTTCCGCATTACATGAAGACCTACGGCTTCCACGGCATACACGGGCGTGCGCTGCCGGTCGCCGAGGGCGTGAAAATGGCGCGCCCGGACCTGACCGTGTTCGTGAATACCGGCGACGGCGACTGCACCAGCATCGGCGCAGCGCACTGGATCCACGCCATACGCTACAACATGAACCTCACGGTGTTCCTGCACGACAACCAGATTTACGGGCTGACCAAAAAGCAGGCGTCGCCGACCTCGCCGATCGGCACCAGAAGCAACACCACGCCGCGCGGAAGCTACCTCGAGGCCCTGAATCCGCTGACCGTCACCCTCGGGGTGCAGAACGTGTCCTTCGTCGCGCAGGCGGCCGACTGGATTCCGGAGGTGCTGTTCGACATCGTAAAGGCGGCCTATCACCATCGCGGATTGTCCTTCGTGCGCATCATCCAGCGCTGCCCCGAGTGGCTGCCGAAGGCACTGGATCCGTGGATGCACGACCCGAGCAAGGTGCAGCTACTCACGCATGCGAACGGCCTGCAGTCGAGCGCCGGCCTAGCGCGTGTCTACAAGAACCAGCTGGAGCACGACCCGCTGAACATCGACCGTGCGCGCGAAATCGCCTCCAGCACCGACATCATCCCGGTCGGCATCCTGTACAACAATCCGAACGTTCCCTGCTACGAGGACCTGCGCCGGAGCGACAAGCTGCGCACTGCCGATCTGACGCGCGCGGGGCTCAATGCGGAACTGGACAAGTACACGGTCTGGCCGCAGGGCGCCGAGCAAAAGGCCGCCTAGGACGGAAAGGGCAATACGCCGGCGCGCGCCATCGACAGTTACGACGGGCGCCTTAACCGATCACCCAGAAATCACCAGCAAGGCAGGTTGAATAAAATGGAAGCGGATACCCAGGCACACGTAGCGTTTTTTCTCACTGGCAGGCGGCCGAGCGAGCATCTGGATGCGGTCGACGGGCTGGATTTGCGCCCGGCACTTTTCGCCGGCTACCGCGATCTCACGCAGCTGCGCTACGATTTTCCGCTGGTGCTCGTCGCTCCGGCCTCCGACAGGCTGTTCGTGCAGTCGCTGTCGGGTCTCGTCGACGCGGCGCTTGCTACTGCCGCGCGCGGCGGCGACGCCGAGCGTATGCGCAAGCACGCACTGCGGCTGGAGCAGGAAGTCCGCGTCCTGGTCGCAGGCGGCGCCGGCGGGTCCCTGTCCGCGCTGTGGGACAAGGCCGCCGCGCGGCTTGCCCGGGGTACGGAAAAAGCGGGCGGCGACAAATCGCTCGCGGACAGCCTGCGGCGCACGCGGGCGGCGATAAAAATTGACGGCGAACTGGCCGATTGCGACGCGGCCCTGCCCGCGCGTCTGCTGCAGCATGCCTGGAGCGCGGTGCAGAAACACAAGACGGTGGATTTCCGCAAGGATCTGGACCGGCTGGTACTCAGTCTTTCGAACATACTCAGGGCGGATTTCGAACGTTCCGCGGCCGGCCGCAGCGCAGAGCAGCTGAAACAATCCGTCGGTACCGGGTTCGACGCCGCGTTTGACTTCGAAGCGATGTCGCGACTGCTCGCCAGGGCGTTGCCGAAAGACGCGTTTCCAGAGAGCCGGCGCAAGCGCATACGCGGGCTGCTCGATGTATTGGGCGCGCAACAGTTCTTTCCCTCTGCTGCCGCCTCGGCGAAAAAGGGTGCCGCGGCGAAGCACTATTGTTTCCTGTTCGATAGCTGTGCCGACGCGCTGCGGGCGTTCCGCGAGCGCATGCCCAGGTTGATCGAGGTAGCCAAGGCGATTGCGATCGCCGAATTGGAAATCGACGGACAGTACAGCGAAACGAAACACGACGCCCTGTTCGAGCAGTTCGGCGCGAACGGTCTGGACCCGCAGGATCTGGCTGCGTTTCCGGACTATCTGGTATGCGTCAACGCCGAGAAGATGCTGGCGGAAGAGCATGCGCAACTGATGGAAATCCTGTCCTCGGGCCTGCCGATCAAGGTGCTGCTGCAGATCGACGACATCCTGGAGGATTCGGGCAAAGCCGAGGGCGGCCTGAGTTCGGGCATGCGCAGCAGGCAGATCGCCAACATGGCGATCGGGCTCAACGAAGTGTACGTGCTGCAATCGTCCAGTTCCAATCTGTTCGGCTTCCGCGAGCGCATGCTGCGCGGTCTCGGCTATCGCGGGCCGGCCTTGTTCAGCGTGTTTTCCGGCGCGAGTGCCAAGGACTCCGGCCTGCCGCCCTATCTGATGTCGGCCGCGGCGATGGAATCGCGCGCCTTCCCCGCCTATACCTACGATCCGTCCGCGGGCGCAAACTGGGCTGCGCGTTTTCAGCTCGAAGCCAATTCGCAAGTCGATCTGGACTGGCCGATCCAGGGCTTTACCTACGAGAACGAGGAGCACCAGCGGGTGTCGGAGGATCTTGCCTTCACCCTGGTCGATTTCGTCGCCAGCGACCGCCGCTACGCGAGGCATCTCGCGCGGGTGCCGCGCGAAAAGTGGAACGGCAGCATGATTCCGGTGGACGAGTCCCTGACGCGCGAGCGCAAAGGCCTGCCCGACAAAGTGCCCAGCCTGCTGATGGTCGACGCCGACAACGTGCTGCAGCGGGTGATCGTCGACGAGCGTCTGATCCGCGAAGCGCGCCGCTGCCGCGAAATGTGGCACAGCCTGCAGGAACTGGGCGGCGTACACAATTCCCATGCGGAAAAGCTGCTCGCGCGGGAAAAAAGGGCCTGGGAAGAACGGATGCATCAGGAGGCCGAAGCCCACGCCGCGGCCGCGCCGGTTGCAGCCGCCGCGACTGTCACGGCGGGCGCCGCCTCGGGCGCGGCCGTAGAGGAAGAGCCGGAGCGCTCGCCCGACGAGGCTTATATCGAGACACCGCGCTGCTCGACCTGCAACGAATGCACCACCATCAACGCCAAGATGTTCGCCTACGACAACAACAAGCAGGCGTACATCGCCGACATCAACGCCGGCACCTACGCGCAGCTGGTGGAGGCGGCGGAGAGTTGCCAGGTGTCCATCATCCACCCGGGCAAGCCGCGCAATCCGAAAGAGGCGGGCCTGGACGAACTGCTCAAACGCGCAGAGCCGTTCTTGTAGCTCCGTTCGCTGAATTGCGCGGACGACAATCCGTCCGCGCGGATCCTCGATTGCGCGCGGATGAAAAGCACATCCGCAGGCAATCGAGGATCTCGTATAAAAACCTTGGCTGTCCACGCTTTTTTATCATAACCGTGCTTTCTGTACGGATGGTTCTTATCCGTACAGAAAGCACGGTTGGCGCGCGTAGCGCGCAAGGTTTCTTCGCGGTTCTCGCTTGGGGCATTGACCGCGACCCGCCGGGATATAACAATGCCCGCACTGCATTCTTCCCGGGCCTGTCCAGTGACGGTCGGCGTACGCCGCATCATCCATGTCGACATGGACGCCTTCTATGCGTCGGTGGAGCAGCGCGACGATCCGGCGCTGCGCGGCAGGCCGGTGGCGGTTGGCGGCCAGCCCGGTTCGCGCGGCGTGGTGGCGGCATCGAGCTACGAAGCGCGCGCCTTCGGCGTGCGCTCGGCCATGCCCATGGCGCGGGCAGTGCGACTGTGTCCGGATCTGCTGATCGTCCGGCCCGATTTTGCGCGCTACCGCGCCGCCTCGCAGCGCATACTGGAAATCTTCCGTTCCTGCACGCCCCTGGTCGAGCCACTGTCGCTGGACGAGGCCTACCTCGACGTCAGTGAAAATCTCTGGAACGAGCCGCTCGCCACTGCGGTGGCAAAGCGGCTGAAGCGGCGCATTCGCGACGAAATCGGGCTGACCGCATCCGCCGGCGTGGCGCCGAACAAGTTTCTCGCCAAAATCGCCTCCGGCTGGCAAAAGCCCGACGGCCTGACGGTAATCTCGCCCGGCCGGGTCGAGGCGTTTCTGCAGCAATTGCCGGTGGACGCGCTGTGGGGCGTCGGGCCGGTCACCGCAGGGAAGCTGCGCAAAATCGGCATCGAGCGTCTGGTCCAGGTGCGCAGCGCCGACCCGGCGCGGCTGCAGCGCGCAGTCGGCAGCCTGGCAGAGGCGCTGCGGCGGCTGGCATACGGCGACGATCCGCGGCCGGTGGTGCCGGATCGGCCCTACAAATCATCGAGCAACGAGAACACCTATGACGAGGACCTGCTGGCGACGGATGCGATACGCGCCGAAATCGAGCGCATGGCGCGCCAAAGCGCGGCGTGGCTAACGCGCAAGGCGCTGCTCGCGCGCACCGTAACGATCAAGGTTCGCTACGCCGACTTCACCACGGTCACGCGCAGCCACACCACTGCGACGCCGACGCGCAACGCCGACGAGATCGCTGCGCGCGCGCTGACGCTGCTCGAACGTACCGAAGCCGGGCGCCGGCCGATACGCCTGCTCGGCGCCGGCGTGCACGGTCTGGCCGGTAATGAAACAGCCATCGGCATTCCCGGGGTGCTGAATTTCGAGGAATAGTCGCGGCGCAAACGGCGTCGCAATGCAGCTGGGTACGAGACCAGGTTTTGCCTCTTCGCACGGAATGGAACGATAATTCGCCGACAGCCATGTCCAATTTTCTGCTCGATCTAAGCTTCGGCGTCAAACGCTCCGACGGTTATGTGTCGGACATCTGGCGCGCATCGACCACACGCCTCGGTGATTTTCACCTTGCCACCAGTTCGATCGCGGGCACGGAAGAGTACCGCTTCAATAAATCAGGCATGTGCCGCAGCGCGCACAGCGGCGCCGACGCGGCACCCGAGGCGCTGCGCGACCGGGCCGGGTTCAGGTGGCGTCGCGCCGCTACACCCCCGCGCGGCAGCGGCGGCGCCGCGCGCGTGGCCTGGATCGCGTTTCCATCCGACTACCTGTCGCGGCCGACGGTGGCGGACGACGGAGAAATATTCTGGATCGCCGCTGCGCCGGAGGGCGGCGCGACCTACGTCGAGTTCGCCTATGCGGCGGAACCCGAAGAGAACATTCGAGGCGTACTCGACATCATGCAGGACCGGACCCTGGTGCGTTGCGCCGCGCTGCCGAACGGCGAAACCCTGGTGATCTTTTGCTACCACGCCGACTGGGACAACAAGGATTTGCGCGTTCCGGGAGGCAGCATCGCAGACGACGTCCTGTTCTCCGCGGACGATCCGCTGGCATCGGGGCGGCCGCTGCGGCATCGCTTCGGACCTGCGCCCAAGGACGAAGAGGCGGTGATGCTGCTGGAAATGGGCGGAGCAGCGATTACCAACTGAGGTTGGCGCGCGCCAGCGGCGACGGCAGGCGAAACTCGGATACACTTGCGCCATAAGACCGGCATACCGGCTGCGCTTGTTCTTATCCCGCAATAGCATCGTTCCTGAGCGCCTGGCGCCCGGACCGCAGAACAGGAGGAAACATCCCATGGCATTTCGCAGCGTCTACCCCGATGTCGCAATCCCCGATGTCGCGTTGACCGATTACGTTCTGGCGCAGGCGCGCGAGCGCGGCGACAAAGCGGCGTTGATCGACGGACCGAGCGGGCGCACGATAACCTACGCCCAGCTGCCCGGCCTGGTGGCGCGCGCCGCCGCCGGTCTCGCCCGCCGCGGCTTCAAGAAGGGCGAGCGCTTCGCCATCTACAGTCCGAACCTTCCGGAGTACGCCATCGCGTTCCACGCGATCGCCTCTCTGGGCGGTGCAGCGACGACAGTCAACCCGCTCTATACCGCGGGCGAACTGGCCAAGCAGTTGAACGATTCCGGCGCGCGTTTCCTGCTGACGGTGCCGCCGTTCCTGCCGGTTGCGCGCGAGGCGGCGGCGCAATCCAAGGTCGAGGAAATCTACGTGTTCGGCGAAGCCGATGGCGCCACGCCGTTCGCGGCGCTGCTCGCGGGCGCGGCGGACGCGCCCAAGGTCGCGATCAATCCGCGCAGCGATCTGGTGGCGCTGCCCTATTCCAGCGGCACCACCGGCCTGCCCAAGGGTGTGATGCTCACCCATCACAATCTGGTGGCGGAACTGTGTTCGGTCGAGGGCGTCACCGACGCATCGCTGATCCAGCCCGGGGACACGGTGCTGGCGTTCCTGCCGTTCTTCCACATTTACGGCATCGTCGCTTTCCTCAACCTGAGCCTGCGCATGGGCGTCACCGTGATTACCATGCCGCGCTTCGACCTGGAGCAGTACCTGCAGCTGGTGCAGAAATACGGCGTGACCATTCTGCACCTGGTGCCGCCGATCGCACTGGCGCTGGCCAAGCATCCGATCGTCGCAAATTATGATCTTTCCAAAGTGCGCGGCGCGTTCTCCGCTGCTGCGCCGCTTTCCGGAATCGTCGCCGACGCCCTGTACCAGCGCGTCGGCTTTCGCCTGTCGCAGGCCTACGGCATGACCGAGGTCAGCGGCGCCTGTCATCTGGGTCCGACCACGCCGGACAAAATCAAGCCGGCTTCGGGCGGGCGCCTGATGCCTAACATGGAGTGCAAAATACTCGACACCGCGAGCGGCGCCGAACTCGGCGCAGGCGCGCAGGGCGAGATCCTGGTGCGCGGACCGCTGGTGATGCAGGGCTACCTCAACGCACCCGACGCCACTGCGGCGACGATAGATGCCGAGGGCTGGCTGCGCACCGGTGATATCGGCTACGTCGATGCCGACGGCGATTTTTTCATCGTCGACCGGACCAAGGAGCTGATCAAGTACAAGGCGCTGCAGGTGGCGCCGGCCGAGCTGGAGGCGGTGATCCTCGGGCATGCGGCGATTGCCGACGCCTGCGTCATCGGTATCGCCGACGAAGAGGCAGGCGAGGTGCCGAAGGCATTTGTCGTATTGAAAGGCGAGATCAGCGCGGAGGAACTGATGGCCTATGTGGCCGAGCGCGTCGCGCCGCACAAGCGCATACGCGCGGTCGAATTCACCGACCAGTTGCCGAAATCGGCAACCGGCAAGCTGCTGCGGCGCGTGCTGATCGAGCGCGAACGGGCCAAGGGCAAAATCTGACGCCACACTCGGAATTCAATCCCGCCGCGGCAAATCCGGTAGAACCGGTGCTGCGGCAATCGCTGATTTTTCTCGATCTCGAGACCACCGGCATCAGCGCGGCGCACGAGCGCATCACCGAGATCGGCCTGGTCGAGGTCGTCGACGGCAGGCGCGTCGGCAGCTGGAGCCAGTTGGTGAATCCGCAAAAACGCATACCAAGTTTCATCCAGTCGCTCACCGGCATCAGCGACGCGATGGTGCGGGACGCGCCGTGTTTCGAAGAGCTTGCGTCCGGACTGTTCGAGCGCCTTGAGGGGAAACTGCTGATCGCGCACAATGCGCGCTTCGATTATGGTTTCCTTGCGGCCGAGTTTGCGCGCCTTGACATGTCCTACCGTCCGCGCGTGCTGTGCACGGCCAAGCTGTCGCGCAGACTCTTCCCCGAACACCGCCGCCACAACCTGGACAGCCTGATTGTGCGTCATGGCCTGCGTTGCAGCGCACGCCACCGGGCGCTCGGCGATGCCGAAGTGCTGTGGCAGTTCCTTCAGAAGATCCTGTCCGAGGTGGATGCCGTCCGCGTCGCTGCCGCGCTTAAGGCGCAACTGGGTTCGCCCGCCTTGTCAGTCGCCGCCTGACCGGCTGCGTCAATCCACGCTCGCGCCGGTCTGCTTGATCACCTTGGCCCAGCGGTCGCGCTCGGAGCGCATCAGCTCGGACAAACCTTCGGGCGAAGTACCGATCGCCTGAAAATAAATGCGCTGCATTTTTTCGCGCACGTCCGTGCTGTGGATGATTGCCACGAGTTCGCGCGACAGGCGATCGATAATCGCTGGCGGCGTTTTCGCCGGTGCGACCATGCCGATCCAGGCGCTCGACTCGAATCCGGGGAAGCCGGCCTCGGCCACCGTGGGCAAATCGGGCAAGACCTGGCTTTTTCCACTGCTGGTAACGGCAAGCGCCTTGATTCTGCCGGACTGGACTAGCGGCATCGCCGTGCCGGGCACAACGAAGCCGGCCTGAATCTGGCCGGCGAGGATGGCGGTGTTGACCTGCGGGCTGCCGGGGTAGGGCACGTGCACGATGTCCAGGCCTGCCTGCATTTTCAGCAGTTCCATGGTGAGATGCGACGCGCTGCCGTTGCCGACCGAGCCGTAGTTGAGTTTGCCTGGCCGCGCCTTGACGTAGTCGATGAACTCTTTCACCGAGTTGACACCCAGGCTCGGATTCACAATCAGCACGTTGGGACTCAGCGCCACCAGCGTGATCGGCGCGAGTTCGGTAAAGGGGTCGTATTCCATCTTCTTGTACAGCACGGTGTTCACCGCCAGCGGTCCGGGGATGGAAAGGCCCAGGGTGTAGCCGTCGGGTTCCGCTTTTGCAACCAGTCCGGTGCCGATATTTCCACCGGCTCCCGGCTTGTTCTCGACGATCACGGGCTGCCCCAGC
>Ga0208566_1000341_pt1 | contig 32096 bp, 26 predicted proteins | sample PL_2010_150m_FD_184159 | JGI IMG/M metagenome (GOLD analysis project Ga0208566, IMG submission 184159) | Freshwater microbial communities from Powell Lake, British Columbia, Canada to study Microbial Dark Matter (Phase II) - PL_2010_150m... | ecosystem: Environmental > Aquatic > Freshwater >...
CAATCCTTGTAGCCGGTTCGGAGGAGGTTTTCCGGACGGAGGGAATCGATCAGTGAGCTATTCATTAGAGTATGGCGTCCCCAGGGGGATTTGAACCCCCGTCGCCGCCGTGAAAGGGCGGTGTCCTTGGCCGAACTAGACGATGGGGACGCGCACGGTGGTGAGCCCAGTTGGGATCGAACCAACGACCCTCTGATTAAAAGTCAGATGCTCTGCCAACTGAGCTATGGGCTCCCCCGGAACTGGTTATTCTAAGTTCCTGGAGTCGGAAGTGTCAAGCGCGGAAGGGATTCTTCCGGAGGATCGTCTGGTTCCGGTCGGGCCCCACGGAGACGAGGGAAACCTCGACGTCGGTGATTTCCTCGATCATCTGGACGTACTTCCGGGCGGCTTTCGGCAGGTCCCCGAACTCCCGGGCGGATGAGATGTCCTCCTTCCAACCCTCCACCTGCTCGTAGACCGGCTTGGCCGCCTCGAATTCGGTCAGAGACAGGGGGACCTGCTCCCGGCGGATACCGTCGATCTCGTACGCCACGCATATCTTCACGCTCGGCAGTTCCGAGAGGACGTCCAGTTTGGTCAGCGCGAGGCCGGCCAACCCGTTGAGGCGGTTTGCGTACCGAACGACCGGGGCGTCGAACCAGCCGCACCGTCGCGGCCGTCCCGTGGTGGATCCGTACTCGTTCCCGCGGTCCCGGATCTTCTGGCCCTCCTCGTCGAACAGTTCCGTGGGGAACGGCCCGCCGCCGACGCGCGTCGCGTAGGCCTTCGACACCCCGATGACGCCGCCGATCTTCGTCGGGCCGACGCCGGATCCCGTGCACGCGCCACCCGCCGTCGTGTTCGAGGAGGTGACGAAGGGGTAGGTTCCGTGGTCGATGTCGAGCAGCGTCCCCTGGGCCCCTTCGAACAGCACCTTGGCCCCCTGCGCGATCTCGTCGTTGACGAAGAGCGAGGTGTCGATGAGGTAGGTCTTCAGGCGTTCCCCGTAGGCGAGGTATTCGTCCAGCGTTGACTGGAAGGGGACCTCCTCGCAGCCGAAATAGTTCTTCAAAAGGAAATTCTTCACCTCGAGATTCGCGCGAAGCTTCTCCGCGAGCGATTCCGGCCGGAGGAGGTCGCACGCCCGTATGCCGACGCGAGCGACCTTGTCCTCGTAGCACGGCCCGATCCCCCGCGCGGTGGTCCCGATCTTCCTGCTGCCGAGCTTCTCTTCCCGCGCCTTGTCGAGCAGGATGTGGTACGGAAGGATGATGTTCGCCAGCAGCCCGATCTTCAGCTGCGCGTCGTCCTTCAGGTATCCCCGCTCCTTCAGGCGGTCGATCTCCATGAGAAGCACCTTCGGATCGATCACCACCCCGTTCGCGATGACGCACTTCTTCCCGGAGTGAAGGATGCCGGAGGGAATGAGGTGGAAGACGAACTTTTCGCCCTTCACCACGAGGGTGTGCCCGGCGTTGTTCCCTCCCGCGGGACGCACGACCGTGTCGGCGAACTCCGAGTAGATGTCGACGATCTTGCCCTTGCCCTCATCGCCCCATTGGGCGCCGAGCACGATGATGCTTTTCAAAGGAGTTCGCCTTCTTTCGTCAGAAAACCAGGTATTGGGCGTCCATGATGTTCGGGAGCTTTCGGAGCTGCGCGAGGACGTTCTCGGGGACGGCGTTGTCCACGTTGATGAACGAAACGGCGGTTCCACCGACATCGGTCCTGCCGAGCCGGAATCCGGCGATGTTGATCCCCTTCTCGCCGAGGAAGGTGCCGATCCTGCCGATCACGCCCGGAACGTCCTGGTTCCGCAGCATCAGGATGCCGCCGGAAAGGTCCGCCACGATCGGGAAGGCGTCGATCTGTACGATCCTCGGCGCTCCGCCGAAGACGGTGCCGGCCACGGACGACTCCCCGTTCTCTGTCACAACGGTGACCTTGAGGAGACTCGCGTACGGCTCCGACTTGGGGGTCTTGGACTCGCTCACCTTGATGCCTCGCTCCTCGGCGACCATCCGGGCGTTGACGAGGTTCACTTCCTCGGTCTGGTACTGCAGGAGCCCCTTCAGCACCGAGATCGTGACCGGGGGCGTGGAGAGTTTTCCGACCTCGCCCAGGTAGTCCACCTTGAGCTCCCGGACCGGATTCCGGAGCAGCTGCCCGTGAAACGCGCCGAGCCGTTCGCCGAGGGTCAGGAACGGCTTCAGGATCGGAAGAAGCTCGCCGGAGACGGACGGGAAGTTCACCGAGTTGCGGATCGTCCCCTTCTTCAGGAAATCGCAGATCTGCTCCGCGATCAGCACCGCCACCTTTTCCTGGGCCTCGGTCGTCGCGGCGCCCAGGTGCGGCGTGAGGATCACGTTGGGATGCGCCAGCAGCGGCATGTCGGGAGGAGGGGGCTCCGTCGCGAAGACGTCGAGCGCCGCACCGGCGACCTTTCCGGACTCGAGGGCCGCCAACAGGTCGGCCTCGTTCACGAGGGCGCCGCGGGCGCAGTTGATGATCCGCACGCCGTCCTTCATCTTCGCGATCGCGGCGGAGTTCACCATACCCTTCGTATCCGGGGTGAGCGGCGTGTGGAAGGTAATGTAGTCGGCGCGGGCGAACAATTCGTCGAGGGGCGCCATCTCCACGCCGAGCAGCGCCGCGTCCTCCTTCGAGACATACGGATCGAAGGCGACCACGACCATCTTGAGCCCCAGCGCGCGGTCCGCCACGACTTTCCCGATGGCCCCGAGGCCTACGACGCCGAGCACCTTGTCGGTGATCTCGGTGCCCATGAACTTGTTCTTTTCCCATTTCCCGGCCTTCATCGAGGCGGTCGCCTGGGGGATCTGGCGGGAAAGGGCCATCATCATCGAGACGGCGTGCTCGCCGGTCGTCACGGTGTTGCCGCCGGGGGTATTCATGACGACGACGCCTTTCTTCGTGGCGGCGACCTTGTCGATGTTGTCCGTGCCGCTGCCGGCGCGCCCGATCACCTTGATCCGCGAGGAGTTCTCGAAGCATGGCGCCGTGGCCTTGGTGGCGCCCCGGACGACGACCGCGTCGTACTGGTTGATGACCGCCGCCAGCTCTTCGGGCGTCATCTTCCCCTTCACCTCGACCTCGATCCCTTCCTTCGTGAACACGTCGATGCCGACCTTCTGCAGATTGTCCAGCGCGAGGACCTTCATGCTTGTCTCTCCTGTTTTCCGGTTCGTTGGCGGTCGTGGGGAAATGCAACTGCATTACCTATCAAAGGGCCCCGGAAAAGTCAATCTCGGCATGCGCAGAAAACCCTTGAAGGCGGGCCCGGACCTTGCGAGAATGCGGAGGATCGACATACGGCCCGCAGGAGGACACCCATGAAACGAACGGTCAATTTCAACGCAGGACCCGCCGCACTTCCCCTTCCCGCACTGGAGCGCGCCCGCGACGAGTTCCTCGACTTCGCCGGAAGCGGCATGTCGGTGATGGAACACAGCCACCGCGGGAAGGAGTACGAGGCTGTCCACGACGAAGCGATCGCCCTCGTGCGGGAATTGCTCGGCGTGCCGGCGAGCTACGAAGTTCTCCTGCTTCAGGGCGGGGCCACGGCGCTGTTCGCCCAGATCCCGATGAACCTCCTGGAAAAGGGTGCAACCGCACAGTACCTCGTCACCGGCGCCTGGGGAGAGAAGGCGCTCGGCGAGGCGAAGATCGTCTCGGCGATGTTCGGCGCCTCCGTCGCGGTGCAGAGCCTCGGCGTCGGCGAAGGGAAGGAGAAGAGCTACACCCGCGTCCCCGAGCCCTCCGGGGTGAAGGTCGACCCCGGGTCGGCATACCTGCACATCACTTCGAACGAGACGATCCACGGCGTCGAGTTCAACGTCGACCCGTCCCGCGCATTCCCCTCCACCGGGAGCGTGCCGCTGATCGCGGACATGTCGAGCGACTTCCTCTGGCGCCCGTTCGACGTGACGAAGTTCGGCATGGTCTACGCCGGCGCCCAGAAGAATATCGGCCCGTCGGGCGTGGTGGTCGCGGTGGTGTCGAAGGCACTCCTCGACCGGGGGCGGAAGGATATCCCGAAGATCTTCCAGTTCCGGACCCACGCCGAGAACAAGTCGCTCTACAACACGCCGCCCACTTTCGGCGTCTACATGGTCCGCAACGTCCTCTCCTGGCTCAAAGGACAGGGAGGGCTCGCCGGGACGGAGGCAATCAACCGGAAGAAGGCTGCGCGCCTCTACGGGGTCATCGACGGGAACCCGGAATTTTTCCGCTCGCCGGTGGAGCGGGAAAGCCGGTCGGTGATGAACGTGGTCTTCCGGCTCCCGACCCCGGAACTCGAGGAGCGGTTCATCGCCGAGGCGAAGAAGCAGGGGATGATCGGCCTCAAGGGGCACCGCTCCGTGGGGGGAATCCGGGTTTCGATCTACAACGCCGCTCCGTTCGAATGGGTGGAGACGCTCGCCGCCTTCATGGAGGCGTTCGCACGGGCGAAGTGAGAGGGAACGGAGGTCATGAAGATCCGGGGCGTATGCATCCTGGCAGGACTGCTGGCCGCCCTGACCGGCGTTCTCTGCTTCGCCCCGGCCCTCTTCGCCTCCAACGAATCCCGCCGCGGGAATCCTCACGCGCATTTCCAGAACCCGGACCAGTGCCCGAAATGCCATCTCTCCCCGGGTTCCCAGCCGGCTCCCGGCCGCTTCTCGACCGAAGCGGACACGGTCTGTCTTGAATGCCACGCGAAGGGAAGCCTGGGGCGCTCCCACCCCACGAACGTGCGCCCGGAAGAGAAGTACCGGAATATGAAGGTGCCCGTCGATCTCCGGCTGGATGACGACGGCAGGATCATGTGCCTGACCTGCCATACGGCGCACGGCCAATACGTGTCGTACTTCCTGCGCAGATCGGGCCCGGACCGCGGGTTCGATGCCCTTTGCGAAACGTGCCACGGAAAACGATGAAGACCCGAATCCTGCAATCGCGACAGCCGAGGATCCGCTACGTAAGCCCCCGCTTCCAGGGTCCGGCGGTGCTGGCGTTTGCCGCCATCATCGCGATCGGGGGCGTGATCTTCTGGAAACTGGTCGACAGCCAGTTCCAGCGGGTCTTCCTGCACACCGCCATCCGGGGACACTACACGTTCGACTCCGCGTACGACATCGTCCGGGATCTTCTCTCCTGGCACCTGGCGGGTCTCTTCTTCGGCGTCTTTCTGGCCGGTTCGGTCCTCGTCCTTTTCCTTGTCGCCGCCACCCGAAACGGCATCGGCAAGGCCGTCGACTCCCTTCGGGCGTCGGCGGATGGAGATCTGTCCACACCCACAGGCACGTGTCCCATCGGCGAGTTCAACCGGTTCGGGGAAAAAATCGACGGCGCGCGCTCCGATACCCTCGCATCCGTCGAGATGATCCGGGGCAATGCGGCGGAACTCGCCGCGGGAGGGATGTCGCCTGAGGAGTTCCGGCTCCGTTGGGACGAACTGAAACAGCAAATCAGGACGATCGCCCCATGACCGGACCCAAGGCGGCAGGCGACATCGCCCTGGTCCAGCGCCGGTATGTCTACGGCCTTCTGCTCCGCCTCTGCGTCAACACCATCGGAGGGGTGGGCATCCTGTTCCTCATTCTCTACTTCGCGCTCTCCCGGCCCCTCCCCGGGGATTACTCGGGGGTCTTTCACGCCCTGCGCAACCTTTCCCCGTTCCTCCGGCCGATCCTCGCCATTTCCGTCCTGCTGTATGCACTGCTGGCCTGCGGCTCGACTTCGGCGCTTTGCGTCTACATCCTCCACAAGGTGGCAGGGCCGTTGTACCGGATAGAGTTGGTCCTCGACCAATATCGCTCCGGCACCCACACGCGGACGGTTTCCTTCCGGAACGGCGACCAGATCCAGCCGCTCGCGCATACGTTCAACCAGTGGATCGGATCGCTCCGCCGGGACCGCAACCGATGGCTGGCCACGATGATGGATGCGGAACGACACTGCCTCCAGGACGAGGCGACGTGCCGCGCGGAAATGGAAGGGGCGCTCCGGAAGATCGCCGGGGACATGGCGAGATATCGCTGAAAAAAATAAGGCGGGGGGATTTTGTCCCCCCGCCCGTGGGTCCGAAAAGAGCCCTTGTGGGGCCGGACCGCTACCCGGAAGAAACGGGTTACTTCTTCGCAGGGGCCGCCGCAGGCGCCGCAGCAGGAGCCGCCGCAGGAGCCGCCGCAGGAGCCTTCTCCACTACCGGCTTCGCATCGCCCTCGGCCTTCTTCGCCTTCGCCTTCGCCTTCTTCGCCTTCGCCTTCTTCTTCTCGGCCTTCTTCTCCGGCGCAGGAGCCTTCTCCGCTGCCGGTGCCGCCGCAGGGGCCTTCTCCACTGCCGGGGCCGCCGCAGGCGCCGCCGCCTTCTCCGCCGCGACCGCGAAGCCCACGACCGAGAACGCAAACGCAACTGCCATCACTACCGCGAAAATCTTCTTCATTTCGTTTCCCCTCCAAAGGGAGTATTTATTACTTGGCAATAGGTTATTCAAGTACGGTGCCAACCCGTTCGACAGCAACAACTACATGAATTAGTTCAAGTTTTAAAAAACTGCCCCCGAAGCCCCCCCCTTGCGCTTCCCCATTGGAGGCAGGCATTCCCCATTTGGGGAACCGGTCAGGAGGGAAGAATCCGGAACTTCTTCAGCCGGTAGATGTACGCCTTGTAACTCATCCGGAGCAGTTCCGCGCCCCGGGTGTGAATCCCCCCCGAACGCTCCACCGCCTGCCGCAGCAGGTGCTCCTCGACCTTCTCGAACTCCACCCCTTGGGCAGGAAGGTTGAACGCCCTCGCCGGGACGGCATCCGCACCTTCCCGCAGTTCCACCGGCAACTCCCCGGGCCCGATCTTCCCGCCTTCCGCGAGGACGACCGCCCGCTCGACGACGGAAGAGAGTTCACGAACGTTCCCGGGCCACGGGTACCGCATCAGGAGCCGCATCGCTTCCTTCGTGATCTCGCGCACGGGGGGAACACCCTTCTCGCCGTGCTTCGCGAGGAAGTGCTCCGCAAGGAGGGGGATGTCGGAAATCCGGTCCCGCAGGGGCGGGAGGGTGAGCCTCACGATGTTCAACCGGTAGAAGAGGTCCGCCCGGAACTTTCCTTCCCGCACCGCATCGTCGAGATTCCGGTTCGTCGCGGCGACGATCCGGACGTCGACAGAGATGTTTTCCTTCCCGCCGATCCGGCGGATCTCCTTTTCCTGAAGGGCGCGCAGCAATTTCGCCTGGGTCTCCAGCTTGATCTCCGCGATCTCGTCGAGGAAGATCGTACCTCCCCCGGCGGCCTCGAAAAGTCCGATTTCACGGCGCACCGCTCCGGTGAACGCCCCGCGCTCGTGGCCGAACAGCTCGCTCTCGAAGAGGGTGTCCGGAAGAGAGGCGCAGTTGACCGGAAGGAAAGGGGCTGCGCTGCGACCGCTCAGGGAATGGACGTTTCGGGCGATCACTTCCTTCCCCGTGCCGCTCTCTCCGGTGAGGAGAATGGTGCTCTCACTCCTTGCCACGCGTGGAAGGATCCGCTTGATCTCCCGGATCGCCGCGTGCTCGCCCAGGATCGGTACGGCGCCCGGGAAGAGCTTCTCCGACAGCACCCGATGGGCCTCTCGCAGGTGCAGGTTCTCGATGGCCCGTTCGACGATGATCAGGAGGCGCGCGCGGTCGACCGGCTTTTCGAAGTAGTAGTACGCCCCCTTCTTGATCGCGTCCACCGCCGTCTGGATCGTGCCGTAGGCGCTGCTGAGCAGGATCGGCATCTCCGGGCTGCGGGCGAGGATCGCGTCGATCAACTCCTCCCCCGTCATCCCCGGCATGACAAGGTCGGTGATGACGAGGTCGACCGCCTCCCGCTCGAGAAGGCGAAGCGCCTCCTCCCCCCCGGAGGCCAGCAGAGGAACGTATCCCTCGCTCTTTAGGATCGCGCCGAGGATCTCCCGCTGGTTGCGTTCGTCGTCGACGACGAGGACGGTCCCCTTCATCCGGATGCCTCCTCCGCGGGGGGGGCCGCCGGAAGCGCAACCTCGATCCGCGTCCCTGTTCCGTGGGTGGAATCCACGAAGATCTCCCCCCCGTGGGCGTCGATGATCTTCTTCGTGAGGACGAGCCCGAGCCCAAGCCCGGACTCCTTGGTGGTGAAGTACGGCTCGAAGATCCTTTCCCTCTCTTCCGCCGGGATGCCGATACCCGTATCCTCGACGACCACGGAGTATCTCCCGTCGGTTCGGAACCCCGCGGAAACGGAGAGCGTTCCGCCGTTCGGCATCGCGTCGATGGCGTTCCCCACCAGATTCACCAGCGCCCTCCGCAGCATGTCGGGATCGGCGTGGATCTCCCGGGCATCCATGAACTCCGTGCGGCAGGAGATCGATTGCGCGCGCAGACGCTCCTCCGCCATCCGCAGCACCCCGGCCGCGAGCTCGGGGACCCGGACGACAGCGCTCTGCAATTCGGGGGGACGCCCGTAGAGGATGAAGTTGGTCACAAGGTCGTTCAGCCTCCCGATCTCCTCCTTGATCCGCCCGATCACATGGCGTTTCTCCGCCCCCCCTTCGGCCCCCTTCCCCTCCGTCATCGCATCGAGGTGGTCGACCGCGAGCCCGATGAAGTTGAGCGGATTACGGATTTCGTGGGCCATCCCTGATGAGATTTTCCCGAGGTGCGTCAGATACTGGTTCTCACGGACCGCCTCCTCGAGCGCACGGTTCTGCCGGAGCCGGACGATCATCTCGTTGAAGGACCGGGTGAGCCGTCCCACCTCGTCCTTCCCCTCCACGGGAAGCTCCTGCGAAAGGTCTCCGGCGGCGACGGTCTCCGCGGCGTGCGCCAGCCGCTCCACCGGGGAAACGTAATGGGCGGAGATGATGACCGAGAGGACAAGACCCCCGAAAAAGATGAGAATCGTGCTGAAAAGACGCAGGTAAAGGTTCCGCCGGATCGGCTCGCCGAAGTCGTCGATCTGCATCCGGATGTGAATATAGCCGAGCGTATCCCCCCCCACCTTGACCGGCACCACGAGATCCCTTGGCTGAAGCTTCTCTCCGGCCTCGTCGCCGAACGTGGCGTTGATCACCAGCTGCTTCGGCGGACGCTTGATCTTCGCCGGCCGGCCGATCGCCTTGGGGTTGGTGCTGTCGATGACGCCCATGTCCTCGTCGACGATCGACACCTCGCGGATCCCCGTTCTCTTCAGCGATTCGACGTAATGGTACAGGCGATCCTGGTCGGAGGTCTCCTCCGTCGTCAACTGGTCGACGCTGACGCTGATCGCGTTGGAGAGTTCGAGGAAGCTCTTCTCGAGGTCTTTCTTCAGCGCGTCCCGCCCGAAAAGGTACGGGATGTACACCGACCCGAGGGAGCAGGCGAAGAGGATCAGCATGACCATCGTGAGCTTGAACTGCAGCCCGCGATCGTTCAACCGGAACCGCGGAGATTTCATGACCCCTCCAAGGATGCCTGCAGGTGCTTCAGCCCCCGTACGCAGGGACCCGTGCCCCCCGTTTTTCCTGCTGCGGGGGTACCCCAGCGGCGCGAAGCTCGTGATGGGGCGGGGCGGCGGCCAGGGGGATCGTCCCCGCTGCGCCCCGCGACGCCTGCGCGACTTCCGACGCGATCCGGGCCGCGTGCGCCGTCTTCGCACGGACCGCCGGTGCCGCGAATCGCTCCGTGCCCGTTCCCGCCGCCATGGCCGTCGTCAGGTACACCGACCCGTCGGACGCAGCGACCGCGGCGACCTCCCGGACTTCTATCCCCGACGTCGTTTCGACCGCCGTGACCTTCCCGGCCCCATCGTCGCGGACCCGGAGGGTGGAGACGAGTCTCCCTCCTTCGTACCGCTCGATCACCGCCACCGTCGCCGAAACGTCGCGGGAGATGGTGAGGACCGTTCTCGCGGCGCCCTGCGCGTACACCTTGGTCACCGGCGCCGAGGCGGCGGGGTTCTCGCCCGTCCAGAACTCGATCACGTTGAAGATCAGGAAGTCCAGGATTCCGGTCAGCGCGTACGGGATGACGAAGATCCAAGTCGCCGCGCTGCGGACGTACTTGTCGTCGATCGACTTGTTCACGTCGTACAACTTGCCCGTCAACTGGAACTTGCCGAAGCACCCCGCGGAGAGCGTCCCCACGGCCGCCACCAGCACCAGCGCGATCCCCTTCCCGATCCGGCTCCCTCGCACGGCCGTCCCCCCTTCCCGGATAATTACGGAATGCCCCATTGTAACAGCCACACAAGACACCAGCCACAGCCCAGAGCCAACATGCCCGAGGGTAGTGTAATATCTGGGCATGAATCGAGGGAGCCGGCATGCCTAACCACAGGAGGAGGAACGTCCTCAAACTCATCGCGTTCCTGCTCCTCGTCGCCGCCGCCGCGTACCTGCTGTTCCTGACCCCGGCGGGAGAACTGTTCCGGACGCACGAGGGAAGGAAGGCGCTGGTCGGAAAACTGGACGCCCTCGTCCTGGCCGCGGGTCCGCTGGGGCCCGTCGTCTTCATCCTGATCTACACCTTCGGGGTTCTCTTCCTCCCCGCTACCCCGTTCACCATCGCGGGAGCCGTGATCTTCGGCAAGTTCCACGGGATGCTGTACAACCTGGCGGCCGACACGCTCGGGGCATCGATCTCCTTCTACCTCGGGAGGTACTTCCTTCACGGGGTCGCCCGCGGGTTCCTCGAGACCAGGATGCCATGGCTCGACCGGAAGGCGGCAAATGAGGGATTCTCGGTGATCTTCTACCTGAGGATCTTCTGGTTCCCTTTCATCGTCCTGAACTACGCCGCCGGGGCGACGCGGATCCGGTTCCGCGACTACCTCCTCGGGACGATGCTGGGGCTGCTCCCGCCCGTTTTCATCTTCACGTACTTCGTGGGCGCGATGAAGGAGGTCCTCGGCACGTACGAGCGGCCGGCGGACCTGCTGACGTTCGACCTTCTCTTTCCGATCCTGCTCCTCGTCCTTTCCTTCTTCCTCCCTACCTTCCTTAAGCGCCTCCGTAAAGGGCGCGAGCTGGTTCCATGAAGCGACACAGGCCACAGGGGGATATTTGCAGCGTATGGCACGGCCGGAGAAGGTTCCTTTAAGGTGCAAGCGCTCAGCTGCGGTCAGCGGGACACTCTTGGTTCAATCCGGGGAGGAAGGGATAGAGTGTCCTGCGCCAGCCCCGTTGGGGAAGGAGTGTCCCTCGCCCACAACCTAGAAGCCACTGTCTCCATCATTATCCCAACATTAAACGAAGAGGTGTCGATCTCGCGTACGATCCGCTCGTGCCGGGAGGCGGGGCCGTGCGAGGTGGTCGTCGTCGACGGAGGCAGCCGGGACCGCACGGTGGAGATCGCCCGGGGTAAGGCGGATACCGTGATCTCCGCGTCGCGGGGGAGGGCGGCGCAGATGAACGCGGGCGCGGCCGTCGCCCGCGGGGAGATCCTCCTCTTCCTGCACGCGGACACCCTTCTGCCCCGGGGATCCGTGACCACCGTGCTGGACGCCTTGCGAGACCCGGCGGTGATCGGCGGCGCCTTCCGCGTCCGGCTCGCCCCGTCCTCCGGCGCGGGACGGTATGTCCGCGCGACGCTTGCGATCACGGGGAGGATGATCGGGGCGCGGGGTGTCATGTCGCGATCGTACAGCGGGGACCAGGCGATCTTCGTGCGGACGGAGGCGTTTTGCGCCGGCGGCGGCTACCCGGAGATCCCGCTGATGGAGGACGTCGAGCTGTCGCGGCGGATGCGACGGGCGGGGAAGACGGTCCTGCTTCCGCTGCGGGTGGAAACGTCGGGGCGCCGCTGGGAGGCATGGGGCCCTTTACGGACCATTCTGTTCATGTGGCGCCTCCGGATCGGGCACCTCCTCGGGAGGTCGCCGTCGCGATCCGCCGAAGCGTACCACCGCGGGCCTCCCTAGGGAGGCTACCCGAAACCGTCGGATAGCCTCCTCACGCTCCGGGAACCGCCTCCTCCCACGTGATCGACAGCGGGGTGAACGGGTTCGCCAGATCCGGGTGCCGGGGAAGAACCCGCGCCGAGAAGCCGTACCGGCCGCTCGCAGCGCACGGTATCTCGACGCGGTAGATCTCCTCGTCGCCGTCGCGTCCGTCGTGGTGCGCCGGCAGAATGGTCCCCATGCGCACCTCTCCGGCGGCGTCATAGAAGCCGCAACGGATCTCGACCGCGACCTCGGCGGGAACGAGGCTCCCCAGGCGGACACGGAGGGAGACTCCCACCGTGTCTCCCACGCGCATCCCCTTGTGCTTCTGCGTCTCATCCACCCGGATGGAGACTCCCGGCCACGCCGACGCGGCGCGCTGCCGCCACGCGGCCAATTCCCGCGCGGCGGAATGATCGTTCGCGGACAGCCGCTTCCCCGCGCGGTGGGCGGGCAGGTACGACGTCTCCGTGTACTCCTTGACCATCCGGTGGGTGTTGAAGAACGCGCCCAGCTTCCGGATCGACGTCTTCATCATCGCGATCCAGGCCCTGGGCAGGCCTCCCCGGTCCCGATCGTGGAACAGGGGGACGATCTCGTTCTCGAGGAGGCTGTAGAGGGCCTCGCACTCGACCCGGTCCTGCTCCTCCGGGTCGTCGTACGTCTCCCCGCTCCCTATCGCCCACCCGAGGTCGGGGGAGTACCCCTCGTCCCACCACCCGTCGAGGATCGACACGTTCAGCGCGCCGTTGGCCGCCGCCTTCATTCCGCTCGTCCCCGACGCCTCCAGCGGGCGCCGCGGGTTGTTCAGCCACACGTCGACCCCCTGAACCAGGTACCGCGCCACGTTGATGTCGTAATCCTCCAGGAAGACCAGCCGGTCGCGGACCCGCGGGTCCGAGGCGAAATGGATGACCGACCGGATGATCTCCTTCGCCGGGAGGTCCTGGGGGTGCGCCTTCCCCGCGAAGAGGATCTGAACGGGCCGGGCCGGGTCCGTCAGGAGCCGGACCAGCCGATCGGGCTGCCGGAAGAGCAGGTTCGCCCGCTTGTACGTGGCGAACCGCCGCGAGAAGCCGATCGTCAGCGCCTCGGGGTTCAGCGCCTCCTCCGCCGCCCGCTGGAGCGCCATCCCGGCCCCCTGGCGGCGCAACTGGTTCCTCAGCCGCTTGCGGGCGAAGAAGACGAGCCGCTCCCTGCGGGACTGGTGGATCCGCCAAAGTTCGCCGGGGGGGATCGCCTCCGCCCTCTCCCACACCGAGTGGTCCGCGGGCTTCTCGACGAACCGCGGCCCGAAGTAGCGCGCGTACAGCTCCGCCATCTCGTGGCTGATCCAGGAATGCGTGTGGATCCCGTTGGTGATCGCGCGGATCGGCACCTCGGCTTCGGGGAGCTCCGGCCACAGATCCCTCCACATCGCCCGTGAGGTCTCGGCGTGGAGCTTCGCGACCCCGTTCGCGAACGCCGACGACCGCAGGGCGAAGACCGTCATCCCGAACTCCTTCGACCGCGGAGTGCCCGACTGGCCGAGGGCGAGGAACTCCTCCCACGGGATCCCGAGGGCCCGGATCTTCGGTTCGAGGTATTTTCGCAGCAGGTCGGGGTCGAACCTTTCGTTTCCCGCGGGAACGGGGGTGTGGGTGGTGAAGACCCCGGTGGCGAGCACCATTTCCCGCGCCTGCGGGAAGGTGAGTCCGTGCGACGCCATCAGGTCGCGGATCCGTTCCACGATGAGGAACGCGGAGTGCCCCTCGTTCATGTGATAAACGCTCGTCTCGATCCCGAGGGCCTTCAGCGCCCGCACTCCGCCGATCCCAAGCAGGATCTCCTGCCGGATGCGCATGTCCCGGTCCCCTCCGTAGAGGGTCGAAGTGATCTCGCGGGAGCGGCTGGAGTTCCCCTTGATGTTGCTGTCGAGCAGGTACAGGGGGGTGCGGCCGACGTCGACCCGCCACACGCGCGCCTTGACCGTCTCGGGGCCGATGTCCACCGCGATCTCGAGGGGGATGCCGTCCGCCGTCCTCTCCATCGTCACCGGCATGTTGTACCAGTCGTTGTCCGGGTACAGCTCCTTCTGCCACCCGTCCAGCGACAGCACCTGGCGGAAATATCCCTTCTGGTACAGGAGTCCGACGCCGACGAGCGGGACATCGAGGTCGGAAGCCGATTTCAGGTGGTCGCCCGAGAGGACTCCGAGCCCCCCGGAGTAGATCGGCAGCCCCTCGTCGATCCCGTACTCGCACGAGAAATATGCGACACGGACGCCGTCATCCGCGCGGTGGACCTCCTGGAACCACGACGCCCTCTTCCGGTACTCCTGGAACGACCGGTACACCCGCTCGACGTTCGCGACGAAGCTCTCGTCCTTCGAGGCGGCTTCGAGGTCCGCCTGCGGCACCGTGCCGAGCATCTGCACCGGATTCTGGTACGACTGCTCCCAGAGAACGGGATTCAGCCGGATGAAGAGCTGCACCGCCTCCCAATTCCAGGAAAACCAGAGGTTTCGGGCAATTTCCTCGAGCGGGCCGAGTTCCTTCGGGATATTCGGGCGGACGTGGAAATGACGGATTCGCATGGGTACCTCGTCGGGGGAGTCGTGTCCCTAATGAAACATCAGGTAGGTGACCAAGTCAAATGGCTGGATATGGGACACTCCCTCCATGTCGTGCAGTGGGAGGACACTCCTTCCCTTCTTCCCGGGTCTGAACCAGGAATGTCCCCCCCTGGCCGGGTGGCAAGTCAATTCGGCAGGGCGCTAAAGATTCCCGGGGGTTTTGCCGAAACAAAATCCGATGAGTGTGGATCAGCCCATATCGTTGCCCGACGTCGAGGAGATCGACCGCCCGGCGGCGTCCCGGATCCTCGCCACCCTCATCGAGGCGTCCCCTCTCGCGATCGTCACGTTCGACCCCGAAGGCGTCGTAACGATGTGGAACCCGGCGGCCGAGCGAATCTTCGGATGGCCCGAGAACGAAGCCCTCGGAACGCGCCTTCCCTTCGTCCCGGCCGAGAAGCAGGCCGAGTTCCTCGCGCTCCGCCGGCGCGCCCTCCTTGGGGAGGTGTTCACCGAGCCCGAACTGCACCAGAGGCAGGCCGACGGGTCCCCGATCGTCGTCAGCGCATCCACGGCCCCCCTTCGCCGCCCGGACGGGACCATCTACGGGATCATGTCGATCCTGATGGACATCACCGAACGGAAGGTGGCCGAAGAGACTCGTAACCGGCTGACGGTGGTGGAGGAACAGCTTCGCCAGTCCCAGAAGATGGAGGCCGTGGGAAGGCTCGCCGGGGGAGTCGCACACGACTTCAACAACCTGCTGACCGCCATCTCGGGATACTCCGACCTTCTGCTCCACCGCCTGCCCGAGTACTCGACGCTTCGACGGGACGTGGAGGAGATCCGGAAGGCGGGAGATCGCGCCGCCGCGCTCACGCGCCAGCTGCTCGCATTCAGCCGCCGACAGGTCCTGCAGCCCAAGGTCCTGGACATGAACATCGTGGTGGCGAAGATGGGACAGATGCTGCGCCGTCTGATCGGGGAGGACATCGAGCTGTCGATCGACCCGTCCCCTTCCCTCTCGAAGGTGAAGGCCGACCCGGGGCAGATCGAGCAGGTGATCGTGAACCTGGTGGTCAACGCCCGGGACGCGATGCCCGGCGGGGGCCGCATCACCATCGCGACCGCCGACGCGGACCTTTCCCCCTCCTATGCGGCCGGCCACCCCGATGTGGTCCCGGGACCGCACGTCCTCCTCTCCGTGGCGGACACGGGACAGGGAATGAGCGACGAAACCCAGGCGCACCTTTTCGAACCGTTTTTCACCACGAAGGAGAGGGGAAAAGGGACCGGCCTCGGCCTGGCCACGGTCTACGGCATCGTGCAGCAGAGCGGCGGGCACATTCGCGTGAACAGCGCCCCCGAACGGGGGTCGACGTTCCTGATCTACCTGCCGCGGGTCGAGGCCCCCGAGGACGGCGTCGAGGGGGCGGATCGCCCGCTCCTCCCCCACCCTTCCCCGGGAACCGAGACGGTCCTCCTGGCCGAGGACGAGGAGGTGGTTCGGCGGTTTACGCGGGAGATCCTTTCGGGAAACGGCTACAAGGTACTCGAGGCGGGGAACGGACGCGAGGCTCTGCTGGTCTCCGAAGCCCATCGCGGGGAGATCCAGCTGCTGCTGACCGACGTGGTGATGCCGAAGATGAGCGGGAGGGAGCTCGGCGAGCGGATCCGGCTCCAGCGCCCGGGCCTGCGGATACTGTACATGTCGGGATACACCGACGACGCCATCCTTCGCCACGGCGTCCTGGAGGACGAGATTCCCTTTCTGCAGAAGCCGTTCACCCCGGAAGGGCTCGCCCGGAAGGTGCGGAAGGTGCTGGACGGCGATTGACCTTCCCCGGGATACGGGAAACAGGTTTTCACCGATGGAACGATGGCGGCGGTGCATCCGAAGAGATGCACATCGGCGCAAACCTTTCCGGCGGAACGACGGTGTTCGAACCCTCCCTCGACAGGCCAAACAGAACCACCGCGAGAACGAACAGGGTCACCACGACATAGGTGCGGTCCCTTTGCAGGGCGAACGCGACCACGGAGAAGGCCACCCGCGCCAACGGGGTTGCGATCAGCAGCAGGAGCCCGAACTGGATCAACCCCAGGGGGTTCAGGGAAGCCGCTTCCCTCACGATCCCGGTCACCGCCCGCAGCTCCGGCGGTTCCCCGCGGAACACCCTGTAATCGGGGATCGTGGACCCGCAGCTGCCAAGGTACATGGCGCCCCCCGCCAGAACCATCAATGCCGCGAAGATGACCCCCCACCGCAGGAGCGTCCCGATCACCCCCTGGACCCGATCATCGCTCCATTCGCGCATCCGCGATTCCACCCCCTAAATCCTTCCCGTCAACCCGTTGTAGATGAGGTCCGCCCCGAGCGCCAGGATGACCAAGCTGAAGACGATGCGCAGGATCCGGGTCTCCGCGCGGGCCAATATCCTGGCGCCGATCATGGATCCCGCGAGGACCCCCAGCATGACCGGCATGGCAAGGACCGGGTCGATGTATCCCCGGCTCAGGTAGACTCCGGCGCTGGCGGCCGCCGTCACGCCGATCATGAAGGTGCTGGTGGTCGTCGAAACCTTGAACGGAATGCGCATGACCTGGTCCATCGCGAGCACCTTGACGGCCCCCGACCCGATTCCGAGCAGGCCGGAGAGCGTTCCGGCGACGAACATCAGGCTGAAACCGCCGGGGACGTTGGACACGCGGTAGGATTGCGGGCCATGAACCGTAGGGTAGCTCGAATCCATTTTCAGGAAGGTCGCCACCGGGTCGGGAGCGGCGTTTTCCGGCCGTTCCGGCCGCGGGCGGTTCGACTGGTACGCCGAGTAGAGGAGAACGACCCCGAAGACGACCGCGATCGCGGAAGGAGAAACCTCGGCCGCCAGGAACGCCCCGGCCATCGCCCCGACGGTCGTGGCGATCTCCAGGAACATCCCGATCCGGAAGTTCGTGTATCCCTCCTTCACGTAGACCGCGGCGGCCCCGGAAGAGGTGGCGATGATCGAGATGAGGGACGCGCCGATGGCGTACCGGATGTCCACCCCGAGCCACAAGGCAAGGAACGGCACGATGACGATGCCGCCCCCCAACCCCGTCAAGGAACCGAGAAATCCCGCCGCCACGCCCCCCAGCCAGACCAGGAGGGAGAATTCCAGGGAATTCATGAACCACCTCGCAATCCTTTACCCACCTCCTTTGGAAACACCTCGACACCGCGAGGATTCCCCGAAAAAGGAAAAAGGCCCCGGACTTTCGTCCGAAGCCTTTGAATTGCCTGGTGGAGCTGATCGGGATCGAACCGACGGCCTCCTGAATGCCATTCAGGCGCTCTCCCAGCTGAGCTACAGCCCCACGTTATGTAACGATGAAGATTATCCCATCATGGTGCGAATTGCAATGTCGAAGCAGTGGGAGGACACTCCTTACCTTCCTCCCGGGTCAGAACCAGGAATGTCCCCCCTTGAGAGGAGGTACACCGCGGACGTTGCGAACAGGTTCGGGCCGAACCCGCGAAGCACCCTCCCCCCGTGGTCGTTGGAGAGGTAGACCCGCTGCTCCACCCGCAGGGAGTACTTCCGGCAATACTCCTCGAAATCCGTCACGGTGCAGAAGTGGATGTTCGGCGTGTCGTACCACTCGTAGGGGAGAAACTCCGTCTTCGGCATCCGGCCGCGCAGCGTCAGGTACGTCCGCATCTTCCAGTGGGCGAAGTTGGGGAACCCGACCACCGCCTTCTCCCCGACGCGCAGCATCTCCGACAGGACGACGTGGGGCTTCTTCACCGCCTGCAGCGTCTGGTTGAGGATGATGTAGTCGAACGACCGGTCGGGGTAATCCTTCAACCCGTGGTCGATGTCCTCCTGCAGTACCGCGAGCCCCCTGGCGATGCACTCCCGGATCCCCTCGTCCGAGATCTCGATGCCGCTGCCGCGGACACCCTTCGTGCGCACCAGCTTCTCGAGGAGCGATCCGTCGCCGCACCCGAGGTCGAGCACCTTCGCCCCGCGGGGGACGATGTCGAGGATGATGTCGTGGTCGATCCTTGTCCCTTGGGGTCCCACCGGGGTTACGCTCCTGTTCCGTTGGCAAGTTCCGCGAGGCTGTGGAGGATGCGCGCCGTCGCCCCCCAGATCGTGAAGCGGTCGTAGTCGAGGAAGTACACCATGTACGGTTTTCCGAGGAACGTCGTACCGGCGGTGCGGTACCGGGAAAAGTCGGTGAACGCCGACAGCGGGGCGTCGAACGTCTCCGCCACCTCGAACCCGTCCAGGTGGAACGGCGCGTCCCTCGGGATCCGGACGACGAACGGCTGGATGCAGAACCCGGTGACCGTGGGGACCCGCTCCATCGCCCCCAGCAACTCCACGTCGGCCTCCCGGATCCCCAGCTCCTCCTCCGCCTCGCGCATCGCGGTGCCCAGCAGGTCCCGGTCGCCCGTGTCGCGGCTTCCTCCGGGAAAGCAGATCTGCCCCTTGTGATGGGGAACGCGCTCGGTCCGGCGGGCGAGCGTGACGGTGATCACCCCGCCGGAATCCCGCAACGGGACCAGGACTCCCGCGGAGCGCAGACCCGGGGGCATCGGTTCCGATGTCGCAACCGGGGAAAGCGCCCCCCGGAGCGCGTCGAAGAACCGGTCCGTCGACTCCACGGCGCCGCTCACTCCCTCAAGACTCATCAATGCTCGTTCTTCCACCGGAGCTTTCCCTTCCCTGTTGTGATTCCATCGGCAGGCCGCGGGTTCCGGCCGGCGATCCACTTCTCCGCTCATTCGCCCACGGGATCGATCGCGGCGAGGAGCTGCCCCTCTTCGACCCGGTCGTTCACCTTCACGCACAGCTCGCGGATGACGCCAGCCAGCGGGGACTTCACCGCGTTCTCGGTCTTCATCACTTCGATGTTCATGATCTCCTCCCCCTTGCGGAGGCGGTCCCCTTCCTTCAGCACCCGGTCCTTCGTCCCGATCCGCCACACCGTCCCGGTGACGTTCGCGCCGATCTCCCCCTTGTTCGCCGGTGAGGCCTTCCGGACCGTCTTGCGCGCCGCGGCGGCCTCGGGCAGCTCCACGGGGAAGACGTGCATGATGTTGTCCACGGAGAGCACCACGTGTTTCACGCCGCCCACACCCTCGCCGATGGAGACCAGCCGGATGGCGTGCGGCTTCCTGCCGATCGTGATCATCACCTCGTCCCCGGGCCGGCGCAGGCCGTGGAACCAGACGCCGGTCGGGAGCACCGTGGTGTCGCCGTACTGCGCACGGAACTTGAGGAAATCGGTCGCCGCCTTCGGGTGCATCAGGTAGAGGACGAACTCCTCCTGCGTGACGGAGCGGCCCATCTCGGCTTCCATCGCCGCCCGCGCCTTTTCCAGGTCCTCGTCCGGAAGCTTCGAAAGCGGGGAGGCGGGCACCCGTTCCGCCTCTACCTTCTCGGCCCACCCGTCCCCGAAGGCGCTCCGGTAGACCCAGTCTTTCGGCCACCCGAACGGAAGGGGGCCGTACTTCCCGAGCAGGAGGTTTTTGAGATCGTCGGTGGCCACCGTGTAGAGCCGCAGCAGCACGTTCTGATCGGCGTGGGCAAGCGCCTCGAGCCGCTCCCCCGCCTCGAAGTACCGGTCGAGGACGCTGAACAGCCGCTTGACGCTTTGCTCGCCGCCCTCCTTGTGGTACCGCTGCAGGATCGCCGCCCACGTCGTCCACGTGATCTGCGATCCGGGGGTCACGTCGAAATACTTGATGATCCGGTTCCCGTACGACATCCCCTTCAGGATGTGCGGCATGAGATCGAGGAACCCCCCCTTCTCCGCCTGCTCGAAGGAGGAAGGGAAGGCGCCGCCCGGCATCCGGTGGGCGGTGACGTCGTTGGAGAACCCCTTGAACTGCGACTCGAACCGATCGTAGTTCCGGATGAAGCCGCGGACCGCGGCGGACGCCTCGTCGGCCCGCTCCATATTGAACCGCACCTCGTGCCCCAGCTCCCGCAGGTACCGCACCAGCGGGCGGACCGGCGGATGCCCGTAGAACCGGGAAAAGGCGTCGTCCGTCACGTCGAAGAGCTTCGCCCCCGCCGCGGCCGCCGCGGCCATGGCCGGCATCACCAGCCCGTCCGTGGAGTGCCGGTGGTACAGGACGATCAGTCCCGGGTACTTCTGCAGAAACGCGTCCACGAGGCGCCGGATCCGGGCCGGACTGCCCACCCCGGCCATGTCCTTGATGACGAGGATGATCTCCTTCGTGCCGCCGCACAGGGACACGATCTCCTTGAGCACCCGGAGGTAGTAGGCGTCCGTGGTTTCGGGGGACTCGGTGAAGGAGATGGCCGGCGAGAAGATCTTCCCCCCCCGCAGGACCTCCTCGGCCACCGGCGCCATGTTCGGGACGTAGTTCAGGAAGTCGAAGCACCGCCACACGTCGATCGTCGGGAGGAACGACTCGACCGCCAGCCGCACGGTGTTCCTGGAGTACATCCGGTACCCCCAGACGTTCGTTGCGCGGATGAGCGTCTGGGTGAGGACGTTCGGCATGAGCGAGGAGAAGAGGCGCGCCTCCTCGAAGGGGTCGATCATGTTGTTCATCATGTTCTGGTGCAGGCGGGCGCCGCCGTGGGAGTCGATGGCGAAGTATCCGGAGGCGTCGTAGACCGGGAGCAGGCGGGACATGTCGTGGAGCGTGAACCGGTTCTTGAAGTCGCTCTGGCCGGTGTCGCGCGGGCCGGTCCCGACGAGCCAGATGGCCTTGCCGTCCCGGATGGTCTTGAGGACCTTCCGGTACCCCTTCTTCTTCAGGCTGCCCGGCATCCCTGGCGAATCCTCCCCTTCACCCGCTGTGGACGTTGCGGCCCAGACCGGAGACCTCGGCGACGAACCCCGCCACCTTGAAGATCTCCTCCTCGGAATCCGCATAATCGGTCAGCCCGGCGATGTTCTCCTCGATGAACCCGGTGTCGATCCTTCCCGCAACGAAATCCGGGTTGTCCATGATCCGCCGCAGGAGCGGGATCGTCGTGCGCACGCCCCAGATGTCGTATTCCCGAAGGGCGCGCCGCATCCGCTGGATCGCCGTCTCCCGGTCCTTCCCGACCGAGCAGATCTTCGACAGAAGGGAGTCGTAGAACGGAGGGACTTCCCACCCCTGGTAGATCCCGGACTCGGTGCGGACGAAGGGGCCGCTGATCTGGCGCAGGAAGGCGATCCTCCCGAAAGCGGGGGCGAAATTGTTCTTGGGGTCTTCCGCGTTGATCCGGCACTGGATCGCGTGGCCGCGCAGCAGCACGTCCCCCTGCCGCAGGGAGAGCCGCTCCCCGGCCGCGATCTTGTACATTTTCCGGATGATGTCGAAGCCGCTGATCATCTCGGTGACGGTGTGTTCCACCTGGATCCGCGTGTTCACCTCGAGTGCGTAGAACTTCCCTTCCCGGTCCACGAGGAATTCCAGCGTCCCCGCCGTCTCGTAACCGATGTCCTTCATCGCCTTGACGACCACCGCCCCCATCTTCGCCCGGACCTCCGGGGTCAGCAGGGAGCTCGGCGCCTCCTCCACCAGCTTCTGGTGCCGCCGCTGGATGGAGCATTCGCGCTCGCCGAGGTGGATGACGTTCCCGAACCGGTCCGCGAGGAACTGGAACTCGATATGGCGGCCGCCCTCGATGAACTTCTCGACGAAGACCGTCCCCTTCCCGAACGCCTTCTCCGCGACGGAGCGCGCCGAGGCGAGGCTTTCCTCGACCTCGTCGGCGGAGAAGACCTTCTGCATCCCCTTCCCGCCCCCGCCGGCGGACGCCTTGATGAGGATCGGCCACCCCACCCGGTCACCGAACGCGACCACCTTCCTCGGATCGGCCACATCCTCGAGGGCGGGAGTCACCGGGACGCCGGAGGCCGCGAGCGCCTTGCGGGCCGCGATCTTGTCGCCCAGGATCCGCATGACGCGGGCGGACGGCCCGATGAATACCAGACCCTCCCGCTCCACCGCCTCCGCGAAGTCGGGGTTCTCCGCGAGGAACCCGTACCCGGGAAAGATCGCGTCGCAGCCGGAGTCCTTCGCCGCGCGCAGGACCGCGTCGATGTCGAGATAGCTCATCGAGGCGGGGGACGGCCCGAGGCGCACCGCCTCGTCGGCGAGCTTCACGTGCAGCGAGAGCGCGTCGCAGTCGGAGTACCCCACCACCACGGGGATCCCCAGCTCCCGCGCCGGCCGGATGGCCCGGCAGGCGATCTCCCCCCGGTTCGCGACGAAGATTTTGCGGAAGACGCCCAAGCGCCGGGGCCTACCCGATGTCCTTGCCGGTGAGGATCACGAGCGCCTCGCGGTATTTCAGGGCGGTCTTTTCCACCACGTCCGCCGGCAGGCGCGGCCCCGGCGCCGTCTTGTTCCACGGCAGGGTCAGCAGGTAGTCGCGGACGAACTGCTTGTCGAAGCTCTTCTGCGGGCCCCCGGGCTGGTAACCCGCGACGGGCCAGAACCGGGAGGAGTCGGGGGTGAGCGCCTCGTCGATCAGGATCAGCTCCCCGTCCACGGTCCCCAGCTCGAACTTCGTGTCGGCGATGATGATCCCCTTCCCGAGGGCGTACGCGGCCGCCTTGTCGTAGAGGGCGACGGCGATCGATCGCACCTTCTCCGCGGTCTCCTTCCCCACGACCTGGACCATCCGCTCGAAGGAGATGTTCTCGTCGTGCTTCCCCTTCTCCTCCTTCGTGGCGGGGGTGAAGATCGGCTCGGGGAGACGGTCCGATTCGCGCAACCCCTTCGGCAGCCGGATGCCGCATACCTCGCCCTTCTCCTGGTATTCCGACCACCCGGAACCGGAGAGGTACCCCCGGACGACGCACTCCACGGGGAACGGCTTCGCCTTCCGGCACAGCATGGAACGGCCGCGCAGCGTCTCCGCGTGGACACGGGTCTCCGGCGGGAACGCGTCGACGTCGATCGAGAGCATGTGGTTGGGGACGATGCCGGAAAGCATGTCGAACCAGAACGCGGAGATCTGGGTCAGCACCTTCCCCTTCCCGGGGATCCCGTCCGGCATCACGACGTCGAACGCGGAGAGCCGGTCGGAGGCCACCAGTAGCAACTTACCGTCCACGTCGTAGATGTCGCGGACCTTGCCGCGGCCCAGAAGTTTCAAACCGGAAAGCGTCGTCTCGACCACCGTGGCCTGGCTCACGTTGCGGACCTCCAAAGGGGCGTGGTTGGAATTTTTTACTCTACCACACCAGTGAATTCGCGGGGACCGGTTTAGGTTCTCCGCCCCCGGGGATCGGCGTCCGGGAACGGTGAAGATTTCATGGCGAAACGGCGATAGTATCACCGTGGACCCGTGTCTCTCACACTCTTTCGGAAAAGGAGCCTCGAAGATGCCTCGCGCCACCCGGCCTTCCTTCCGCGCTCCATCGGTCTTTCTTCTGGCGGCAGCCCTGACCGCCGCGCTCCTGTTCCCGGCATGCACATCGAAGGAACCCGCGCCTCCGGCCGTCCCGGCGGACCTGGCGAAGCACCCCGTCTACTCGACGTACGATTTCGGTGGCGGCCCCAAGGTAATCCACTTCGCCACGCAGCCGCTGGCGGCCCCCGAAGGACCCCTCGGCGAGGCGATGGCGCGCGACCTGACGCTGCAGCGCGACCTCTCCCGTCTCGGGTTCCGGATCCGGTTCCACCCTTTCCTCAAGGGGGGCGACCTAAATTTCTTCATGGACCGGGGGAAGATCCAAGCCGCGATCGCGGGCGACATGCCGACGCTGCTGATGGCGTCGAAATCGGCGATCCGGGTCGGCAGTCTTGCCAAGCTCGGATACGGGGCCGTGGTGATGAGGAACGGTACGCTGGTGGAAGACCTTCGGGGGAAGCGGATCGGCAACGTCCCCGGGACCACGGGCCATTTCACCCTCCTGGAGGCGATCCGGAAGGCCGGGCTCAAGGAATCGGACGTCACGGTCGTGCCGATGGACGTCAACGCCATGACCGCGGCCCTCTCCCGGAACGAGATCGACGGTTTTTCCGCCTGGGAACCGGCCCCCTCGATCGCGGTCGCCACGGTCCACGGGACCAACAAGGTGTTCCGGATGGCGAACTCCTCGTACATCTACTTCTCCCGACATTTCGCAGAGGAGAACCCCGAGGCGACCCGGACGATCGTCGCCTCGATAATCCGCTCCGTCAACTGGATGCGGGAGGACCATCAGAACCTGGTGAAGGCGTCCAGGTGGGCGCTTTCCGCCACAGAGACGCTGGCACCCGGCGGAAACGGGGCAACCATCGAACAGATCGCCATGCTCACCTCGGAGGATCTGCTCGACCTCGCCGAGGCACCGAGGATCCCGTCCACCCACATCCGCACGGACGGCCCGTTGCACAAGGAGTTCCTCTTCCTCCAGTCGCAGGGGAAGATCCCGTCGGCCGTTGCGTGGGAAACCGCGGGGGCCTGCTTCGACCTGGTCCTGGCGAAGTCCGTCTTCTCCTTCCCCGAGCAGTACAACCTCCGCGACTACCTCTACTCCCCCGACACACCGTGAGGATTTTCGCATCGACGGGATTCCGGACGCGGATGACGGCGCTCTTCTGCGTCGCCTTCATCGTCACGCAGCTGCTGATCATCTTCGCGTTCCTGTACGGCATCCCCGGCACTTCGTACCTCGGCGACTACCAGCAGAATCGGGCGGACTCGTTTCTCCGGCTGGGGACGGTGGCGGACATGAAGAAAGCGGAAGTGGACCAGTGGATCCGGAACATCAGGAACGACACGCGGAAGTTCTGCGCGAGCGGGATCACCCGCCGCGAAGTTGCCCGCCTTCTCTCCATCGGGCAAGGCGGTCAGGCGGCAGCCACCCTCCGAGGCAACCGTGCCATCCTCTCCGAGGTCTCGGGGCTGTTCGGCAGCGAACATACGACCTACCGCTCCATCCGGATCGCGGACGCGAGGAACGGCTTGATCATCTTCTCGAGCATTCCCTCGGAAATCGGAAGGAGCCTCGACCAAGATGTCGGTTTCCTCAGGGTACGCCAGGGGAATATGCCTTATCACATCGATATCCGGAAGGACCCATTGACGGAAAAGGCCAACCTCTCGTTCTGCAGAGAGATTCTCGCCCCGGGCCAAGCCTTGGGCACGACCCCGATCGCGGTTCTCCTCGCCGAAATCGATCCGGAGGAGATGGCCGCGTTCATCCTTCACACGGGGGTCGGCCTGGGCGAGAGCGGGGAGGTGGTGCTGGTCAACCAGGACCAGTTCGTGCTGACGACCTTGAGAAAGCCGCTGAAGGACGGATCGATCGCCCTCCCCCTCGAGACCCGGCTCGAGGCGCTGCCGGCCGTCAACGCCGCGGCCGGCGCGGAAGGGATCATCGCGGGAAACGACTACGCGGGCGTACCGGTGTTCGCCGCGTACCGGCACATCCGGCTCTCCTCGGATTTCGGATGGGGGATGGTGGTCAAACAGTCGCAGCGGGAAGCGCTCGCCTCCCTGCGGGAGAAGATGTCCCTGTACGCCATCCTGTCGACGGTCGCGGTTCTCCTCGTGCTGGCGGTATCGCTCCTCCTCGCACGGATGGTTTCCCGCCCCATCCTCCGGTTGAGCGAAGTGGCGGCGGCGGTCGAGGAGGGGAATCTCTCCGCGCGCGCGCCGGAAGGGGGCGGGGACGAGCTGGGGGCGTTGGGCAGGACCTTCAACAACATGGTTCACCGCGTCCAGGAATGGCACGAGGAACTCAACCTGGAGGTCGAGACCCGTACCTCCGAGCTCTCCGTCGCAAACGAGACGCTACGGAAGGAGATCGCCGAGCGCCAGAAGGCCGAGGAGGAGCTGGACCGGGCGAACGCGGAACTCGAGGAGAAGAACCGTGACCTGGAGCAGGTCGTCTACGTCGCGTCCCACGACCTCCGGTCCCCCCTGGTCAACATCATCGGCTTCAGCCGGGAGGTGCGTCGATCCCTCTCCGACATCCGGGCCGCGATCGCCGACATCTCCCTGACGGAGCAGGAAAGGAAAGCGATCGACGCCATCCTGCGGGACGATATCGACCCGGCGCTTGGGTTCATCGCCGCCGGGACGGAGAAGATGGACCGGCTCCTCGCGGGGCTCCTCCGCCTCTCCCGGACGGAGCGCGCAAGGCTGGAGATCGCCCCCACCGACATGGACCTCCTGCTGGAAAAAGTCCTCCGCACATTCGAGTTCCAGATAAAAAAGTACGGCGTGACCGTACTGCGGGAGCCGCTTCCGCCCTGCCGCGGGGACGAGGTTCAGCTCAACCAGGTCTTCTCGAACCTCGTGGACAACGCCGTGAAATATCTCGACCCGACCCGGCCCGGAACCGTACGGATCACGGGAAAAGTGGAGGACGGGCACGTCATCTATTGCGTGGAGGATAACGGAATCGGCATCCCCGCCGCGCACCAGGGGAAGATCTTCGAGATCTTCCACAGGCTGCGCCCGGCGGACTCCGCGGGAGAGGGGCTCGGCCTGTCGATCGTCCGGAAGATCCTTTACCGCCACGGCGGCAGGCTTTGGGTCGAATCCGAGGAGGGGAAGGGGAGCAAATTCCTTGTCTCTCTTCCGAAGAAGATGGGATGATGAGGCAGGAGGGGCCATGAAAAAAGAGGTGATATTACTGATAGCGGAAGACGACGAAGGACACGCCGCCCTCATCACGAAAAACATTCAGAGGGCAGGAATCCACAACAAAGTCATCCGGTTCGCCGACGGACAGGAGACGATCGACTTCCTGTTCGGCGAGGGTGACGGCCCCCACCGCCAGCGCGGCCAATCGTACGTCCTGCTGCTCGATATCCGGATGCCGAAGATGGATGGCATCGAAGTGCTCCGGCGGATCAAGTCGGATCCCGAGATCTGCAAGATTCCCGTCATCATGCTCACCACCACCGACGACCCCCGCGAGATCGAGAAGTGCCACGAGATCGGGTGCAGCAACTACATCACGAAACCGATCGACTATGAAAAATTCGTATACGCCGTCCGCCAGCTCGGCCTGTTCCTGCTGATCATCGAGGTCCCGAAGATCAACGGCAACGCGTAACCAGGAGGTGGCGAGAACGTGAACGCGCCGTCCGGCCCCGCCCTCATCCCCGCGAAGCCATCTTTACCGGTGCACACCGCCGTCGTCATCGAGGACGACGACGGCATCCTGCGCCTGATCCTCAAGCAACTCTCCCGGGAATCGATCCCGAACATCGGGTTCATGGACGAGGTGGAGGCTCTCCGCTGGATCGAAGAAAACCAATCCGTCCCGCTCCTCCTCGTCCTGGATTACCGCCTAAGGAAGTTGGACGGGAAGCAGTTCCTGTCGGAGCTCTCGGCGCGCGGAATCTCGGTCCCCTTCCTCGTCGTGACCGGCCACGGGGATGAACGACTGGCGGTCGAGCTCATGAAGCTGGGCGCGAAGGACTACGTGGTCAAGGACGCCCGGTTCCTCGACCTCCTGCCCGTAACGGTTTCAAGGACGATTGCCGCGCTGACCGCGGAGCTCCGGATCAAGGAGCTCGAGGAGCGGCTCCGGCATTCCGAGAAGATGGAGGCGATCGGAACCCTGGCGGCCGGCGTGGCCCACGACTTCAACAACCTGCTGACCACCATCATCGGCTACAGCGAGCTCGCCCTCTCCCGCCTCCCTTCGATCGACCCGCTGCGCAAGGACGTCGAGGAGATCCACGCCGCCGGCGGGCGGGCGGCCAGCCTGACCCGTCAACTGCTCACGTTCAGCCGGAAGCAGGTGGTCCAGCCGCAGTCGCTCGACCTCGGGGAAGTCGTCCTCGGGATCGAGAAGATGCTCCGGAGGATGATCCGGGAGGACATCCACATCGTCGTCGAGGCAGGGGAAGATCCCGCGTGGATCAAGGCCGACCCCGCCCAGATCGAGCAGGTGCTCCTGAACCTCGCCATCAACGCGAAGGACGCGATGCCGGACGGGGGCACGCTCACCATCCGCACCTCCCTGTCGGATCCGCCGCCCGCTCTCGCCGGCGAAGACTCTTCCGCCCACCCCGGGAAGTACGTCTCCCTGCTCGTCTCGGACGACGGATGCGGCATCGATCCGAAGACGCTGGCACACATCTTCGAACCGTTCTTCACGACGAAGGAGGTCGGCAAGGGAACGGGCCTCGGCCTTGCCACCGTCTACGGGATCGTGCGGCAGGCGAACGGCGAGATCCAGGTGGAAAGCGCCCCCGGCGAGGGCTCGACGTTCCGGATCTGGTTCCCGCGCCAGGAAAAAGAGGAAATCCCCCGTCCGGCGGCCCCGGCGGCGGAGACGACCCCGGCCGCATGTTCGGAGACGATCCTCGTGGTCGAGGATTCGGACATGCTCCTCGGGCTCGTCCGGACCATTCTCGAGGGCGAGGGGCACCGGGTCCTGACGGCGAGCGATGGGGACGAGGCGCTACGGGTCCTCCGCGAGTTCCAGGGAACGGTCGGGCTCCTGTTGACCGACGTCATCATGCCGAAGATGAACGGCTGGGAACTCGTCGAGCGGGCCCGCGCCCTGAAACCCGAGGTGAAGGTTCTCTTCATGTCGGGATATCCGGAAAAGGATGTCGATGCCGACGGCTCTCTTTCGACCCGGGAACCGTTCCTCTCGAAGCCGTTTTCGCCGAAGGTGCTGAAGGAGAAAGTCCGCGGGATCCTGGAAGGCGTGGCGGCAACGTAGGCCTATAGGCCGTCGCCCTCCTCGAACTGCAGGGCGTACAACCTGCGGTAGATCCCCTCCGCAGCCATCAGTTCCGCGTGGGTCCCCGTCTCCCGCACCTTCCCCTTGTGCATCACGAGGATCCGGTCGGCGGTTAGAACCGTCGACAGCCGGTGGGCGACGACGAGGGCGGTCCGCCCGGGGAGGATCCCCGACAGCGCCTCCTGGATCCGGCCCTCCGTCACGGGATCGACGCTCGACGTCGCCTCGTCCAGCAGGAGGACGCGCGGTTCCCGCGCCAGTGCACGGGCGAACGACACCATCTGGCGCTGGCCCGTTGACAGCCGCACGCCCCGCTCTCCAACGTCCGTCGCCAACCCCTCGGACCATTCCCCGGTGAATCGTTCCACGCCGATCGCCGACAGCGCGGCCCCGATCGCCTCGCCACCCGCCGCGACGTTCTCCCGCACCGTCCCGGAGAAGAGGAACGGGTCCTGGAGGACGAGGGCGAGCGACCCGCGCAACTCCTCCCGCGGGATCTCGCGGATGTCCCGCCCGAAGAGCAGGATCTTCCCGCGGCGGATCTCGTAGAACCGGCACAGCAGGGAGAGGACCGTCGTCTTCCCCGCCCCCGTCGCACCGACGATCGCCCCGGTCTGCCCTTCCTCGAGGACGAAGGAGACCCCGCGCAGGACCAATGGTCCTTCCTTATCCCCCGCACCCTCCCCTCCCGCGGACCTCGGGTAGGAGAACCAGACGTCGCGGAACTCGACCGCGGGGGGGGCGAATGTCCCCGTAGCCGGCGGTGACGGTGACGGCCGACCATCGAGCGAGGGTTCGGGCAGGGATTCGACGTACTCGGGGGAGATCTCCTCGTCGAGGAGCCGGAAGATCCGCTCCGAGGAGGCCAGAGCGCTTTGCAGGATGTTGTACTTGTCGCTCATGTCCCGGATCGGGTCGTAGAACCTTCGGGCGTATTCGAGGAAGGCGACGAGCGTGCCGAAGGTGACCGCGCCGGAGAGATGGCCGACGCCGCCGCGCCACAGCAACAGGGCGAGCGCGATCGAGGCGAGCATATCCACGCCCGGGAAATAGACGGAGTAGAGGTTGGTGAGCCGCACGCTCTCCGCGGCGTACTCCCCGTTCAGCGCGTCGAACTGCCGTTCCGACTTCCCTTCCATCCCGAACGTCTTGACCACCGCCACCCCCGTCACGTGCTCCTGGAGGAAGGCGTTCATCCGCGCGAGCTTCCGCCGCATCTCCCGGTTCGCCTCGCGGATCCTTTTTTTCAGCAACTCGACGAAGAGCACGAGGACGGGGAGGACGGAGAAGGTGACGAGCGCGAGCCGCGGATTCATCCAGAGCAGGATCGCGGCCGTCCCCGTCAGCACCGCGACGTCGCCGATCGTGGAGACGAGGCCGGAGGAGAGGAGCTCCTGGAGCGCCTCGACGTCGGAGGTCAGCCGCGTCATGAGTCGCCCGGTCGGCGTGCGATCGAAGAAGACGACGGGGAGCCGCTGCATCCGCGCGAACATCTCCCGGCGCAGCGCGAGGATCACCCGCTGGCCGAGGACCGACACGGCGTACATCTGCAGATAGAGGAACCCCATCGCGCCGACGAGGGCCCCGAAATACAGGAGGATCCACTCCCCCATTCCGGAAAGGCGCCCGGACATCACGTACCGGTCGATGAAGACCTTGATGAGGTACGGCCCCGCGAGCTGGCAGGCGGTCCCGCAGAGAAGCGCCGCCAGCGCCGCCGCGAGGATGCCCCGATGGGGAAGGACGTACCGCAGAAGGCGCGCCAGGAGCCGCCGGTCGATCCCCCGGGTTGCCACGCGGTCGTCCGTGAAGAAGTCGTCCGGCCCGTGCTTCACGACGACTCCTCCAGCTCGCGGGCGAGCATCTGGCGGGAGTACAGGTCGAAGTAGGCGCCGCGCAGGGAGAGAAGGTGGTCGTGCGTCCCCTCCTCGACGATCCTGCCGGCCGTCATCACGAGGATCCGGTCGCACCGGGAAAGGGAAGCCATCCGGTGCGTGCTGAACAGGACCGTCCTCTCCCCCTTCCCCGAGAGGATCCCCTCGAAGATCTCCCGCTCCGTCCCGGCGTCCACGGCGGAAAGGGCGTCGTCCAGCAGCAGGATCGGGGCACCGGCGCACAGGGCCCGCGCGATGGTGACCCGCTGCTTCTGTCCCCCCGAGAGCGAGATCCCGCGCTCCCCCACGACGGTGTCGAACCCGTCCGGCATCTCCTCGACCTCGGCAAGGAAGCGGGCGAGGCCGGTCGCTTCCTCCGCGGCCTCCGGATCGGCCCGTTCGAGGCCGAAGCAGACGTTCTCGAGAACCGTATCGGAGAAGAGGAACGGGTCCTGGGAGACCACGGCGAACCGTCGGCGCAGATCGGGAAGCGGGATCGTCGACGCGTCGATCCCCTCCAGGAAGACCGATCCGGGCGGCGCGGGGTAGAGTCCGGAGAGCAGGGAGATGAGCGTGCTTTTCCCGCCGCCGGTGGTCCCCACCAGCCCGAGCACCTCACCCTTCCGCACTGCGAAGGAGACGCCCCGGAGCGCCTCCCCCCGTCCCTCGCCTCCATGGGAGAAGGCGAGGTCGCGGACCTCGAGAAGCGGCCGATTCCCGGTACCGGCCTCCCGCGGATCCTCGACCGGCGGCGTCCCTTCCCCGGCGGGCCCGGTCCCCCTTTCGGGAAACTCCACGGGAAGCCGCAGGAACCCGTTGATCCGCCCCATGGCGGAGCTTCCCCGCTGGAAGAGGTTGATCACCCAGCCCATCGCCATCGTCGGGAAGGCGAGCATCGCGAGGTACGCGTTGAAGGCGACGAACCCCCCTAGGGTGAGGGTGCCCTGGACGACGGCCCGCGCCCCCAGGAACAGGACGAGGGCGACGCCCGTGCCGGCGAGCAGGCCGATCGCCCCGTGAAACGCCGCGGAGGTCCGCGCGACGGCCAGGTTGTGCCGGTAATACCGCTCGCACTCCCCGGAGAACCGC
>Ga0208566_1000344_pt1 | contig 31926 bp, 30 predicted proteins | sample PL_2010_150m_FD_184159 | JGI IMG/M metagenome (GOLD analysis project Ga0208566, IMG submission 184159) | Freshwater microbial communities from Powell Lake, British Columbia, Canada to study Microbial Dark Matter (Phase II) - PL_2010_150m... | ecosystem: Environmental > Aquatic > Freshwater >...
ATTGATGAAGGGTGAACATCGACTGGTGCCTGGCCCGCCAAAAAGGTTTGCACAGGGTGTTGGCGCAACTTTTAGCATCGTTGCGAGTGCGCTGTTTTTGAGTGGCGCAGAGACACCTGCACGATTTGTAATCGCAGCACTTGTTGGAGCCGCGTTTCTTGAATCAGCATTTGCGATATGTCTCGGTTGCATCGTGTTTGGATGGTTGATGAAAGCCGGTTTGATTCCTGAAGAAGTTTGTGAAGAATGCAATAACTTCAGTTTGCGTTCTTTGGCCACGACGTCAAGTCAGGCTTAAGCGCGTCGAAGTTTTGTTCAATCACGGCGCCTTTCCACACTCCAACTCCATAGGCGGCGTCGTCCAGCACGTGCAATGCAGTAAACCGTATTGGATCGAGCTTTGGTCGGCATTTCCACCATTCGTACATTGATGGAACAACTGCAGCAGTAATGAGTACCCAGCGCATACGTTTTGAAAACAGTGCAACCACAACTGCAATTGGCCACCACACTCGCGTAATTGCGCTAGCAATTGTGCGTCCGGCATGCAAATTGCCAAGACCAGCCAAGCGAGCAGACTCTTCGACGGCGTTGGGAACATCGCGCAATTTTCGTGCAAGTGCGGCAATCGTGCCTGCGCCTACGAGTGCGCCAAAGATTGGGTAACCGAGCGCAATAAGTGCCCACATGCCGGCCGAGTATCCACTTACTCGCACGGGTGCAAGTGCGCCGTCGTGTCGTTTTGCGAGTGCAGCAGCCGATGTGCCATAACTCATGCGCTGCGCCACAAAATCACTAACAGTTGATCGTGGTAAGTGAGAACACACTGCAGTCGGCTGGTAACGACAGCGCCAACCCGCAGCGTCCATGCGCCAGAGTGCGTCGACATCCTCACCGACCTGCAATGTTTCGTCGAAGCCGTTGATCTCGCGCATTGCTTCTGTGCGACACAACCACATGGCCGACGGTGTGTAACTGATGCGCGTACCTTTGCGAATACGACCCTCAAGTGGACCTAGGTCGAGCGGTGATCGCACAGTTTCATAGGCGCCAAGAGCCCCTTCGGTAGGGGTACTAATAATGCGCGGTGCAACAAGACCAATGCGCTCGTCGGCACAATACGAGAGCAGTTCAATCAACGTGTTGTTTTCGAGTGTTACATCTACATCGACAAACGCAACAAACGGTGTGGTCACAAATTGCAATCCGTGGTTACGCGCAGCGCCTGGTCCCTTGTTGTTGTCGAGCGAAACGACTCGTGCACCAACAATGTCAGAAATTGCGTGAGGAGACGCATCGTTGACCACAATGATGGTGGCTGCAGTAGAAGAGAGATTGGTCAGCGTGCCAACAAGTGTGTTGAGCAACCGCGCGTCTTTTGAGTTACGCACATGTGCAGGAATCACGATGCTTACATCGGCCAACGTAAATGGCTGTTCGGTGCCAACAATGTGAGTCGGATGTATGGCGCCAGCATCAAGTAGTCGGCTAGTCAATGTCTCGTGACCTGCTGGTAGAGGTAGCCCAATTTCGAGCAACTCCGCAATATGGCGGCCTTCTTCACTCAAGGTAAACATCTTGAGTGGAGAGCCCGCAAACACCATGAGGCCACGCACGGGACGACGCCAGGACGGATCAACAATGAAGTGCGGCTGGTTGACGAGATCGGTCATAGTTGTGCCTAGTGGATTGTGTGTTTCTTAGTTCATGTGTTCGTTAATAAAGATAACGAGATCTTGTGTTAATTGCGAGAGCAAGCTCAGACCGTGTTCAACAGTCGCAGTAGTCGGGTCTCCCAAAACGCCGTTGATAGAAACCGCACGTACTCCGCCGCTGCGTAATTGTGTTTCCAACTGACTGAATGGTTGGGTAGCGCCAGCCTTCGCCATCGACATGTTGACTCGTGATGAGTCGATGGCCAGCATCATCGAAGTCTCGCTTGTTCCTGCATGAGCATCGCCGTTAGCAATACGCGGCCACCATGTTGCGACATTGTGCTGTTCGCTCTTGAGTGTGCGTGTTGCCGCGTTTACAGCATCGGTATTGCCACCGTGACCATTGACAAATACAACACCGTTGCACCAGTCGGCGGATCGAACGATCTCGATCAAGACTTGGGTGAGAGCAGCAGTGCCAATCGACAAGGTGCCAGGAAAGCCAGCATGTTCGCCACTTGCTGTGATGGAAAGACTTGGGGCAATCAGGATGCGATCGTTGTGCAGTGCAGCCTGAGCGCACAAATACTGCGCAATTTGGGTGTCGGTGTCAAGTGGCAGGTGCGGGCCGTGCTGTTCGCATGATCCGAGTGGCAATAACAAAACGGTCGATTGGCGACTCGCAACCTGTGGCCAAGTGTTGGATGCAAAGTTGTTGGCCACGCCAAAGACTAAGGGCGAAGACGTTTGCGCACAAAGCGCACTGCTTCGATCAGCAAAGTTGCGCTCACTGCGCCACCGAACGCGACCAGAAATGCCTTGGTGTGGTCATCTTGAAACGTTTTGCCGCCAATGAAGCCGAGAAGAGATGCGTACAAAGCCCAAATTGAAGCCGCGACAATTGTCCAGCCAACAAACCACCTGTGGTCTCGGCGAGTGACACCACACGTGAGCGTGAGGATGGTGCGTCCGCCGGGAATAAAACGTGCGGTGATCAGCAATAGACCTCCGCGTTGCTCAATCTGATGAATAACTTTTTCGAGGCGCACTTGACTTTTTTCGTTGCGGGTGTATCGCTGCAGTATGCGCTCGCTCGCTTCGCGTCCGATGAGGTACGACATATTGTCACCAATAAATGCACCAGCGGCTGCCACCAGAATGACCAGTGCAATCGACAAATTTCCAGAGCCTGCACTTACGCCGCCAACGATGACAAGTGTTTCACTTGGCACGATCGGTATTACCGAATCGGCAACCGCAATCGTAAAGATAATTAAATAAAACCAGGGTGACGATGAAAAGTGCTCAAGCCATGCAAAAAAGTCGTTGAGCTGATTCATTACATTTCAGCCAAAAACGTTAAGCGTTTTCTTCGTGAGTCTTGAGTCGGCGAATGTTTGGCAAGTGTCGAATAATGATCATGCCAACAAGCCCAAGTGATGCAGCCAACTCCCACATGTGGTCATTGCGCCAGAAGGCAACGTACACAGGTACTGCAACGGTAATGATCAATGAAGCAATTGATGACTTGCCAGTTGATTTGCGCAACACAAACCACGATGTGCACAAGATCAAACTCATGATGGGGTACAGCACGTACATCACGCCACCACCGGTGGCAACACCCTTGCCACCCACAAACTTGCGAGTGACGGGAAACGTGTGGCCGATCACGGCGGCATAGCCACAGGCATAGGCAAGGTACGAGACAGGATGCGCGTTCGGTTGTGTGTTCATCGCGAGCCACGCAAGTCCCACCGAAGCAGAACCCTTAAGCACATCGGCAACGAAAACTACGAGACCGTATTTCCACCCGAGCAAGCGCACAACATTGGATGTGCCTGGATTGCCGGACCCTGCTGCGGTGACATCGACTCCACCTCGCTTGGCAACGAGAAGGGCACTTGGGAATGTGCCGAGAAAATACGAAACAATGATGGCGCCGATACTCAGCAGTGGATTGACGTCGTTCATACTCGTTCCATTCGTTGCGCAGGATCTCTAGAAGTAGCCAGCCGGGGTGAATTGATCTTTACAGATCTGGAGTGATCCATCGAGGGTTTGGGGATGAGATTGATCGTTGCTGCCTTGACAAGTTCTTCGCCGTGGCCGGTAACGCACTCAGGGTCTGGTCCATCGAGTGGTATGCCAGTAAAGAATTTGGCGGCCATGCAACCACCTTGGCAGGCGTCGTAGCTTCCGCATGCCGAGCATGCTCCTGCCGACTCTGGCTCGCGCAGCGAGAGAAACAGTTCGCTTTCTTTCCACACTTTGGTGAAGCCACCATCATTCAGAAGTGAACCGGCTTTGAATTGAGCATGAATCACGAATGGGCATGCGTATACATCGCCAATCGGATCGATCAAGCACACGACACGGCCAGCGCCACACAGGTTGAGACCAGGGAGTGACTCGCCAAACGCATTTAAGTGAAAAAATGAATCGCCAGTGAGCACGTTGTCGCCATGCTTCATCAGCCAGTCGTAAATCTGGCGCTGTTGATGTTGCGTTGGGTGCAACTCGTCCCATGTGTCGGCACCTCTGCCAGACGGACGCAGGCGAGTGATGCGCAATTGCGCACCATACGAGTCGGCAAGCGCTTTGAATGCATCGAGTTGATCGACGTTGTGTCGTGTAATGACCACGGAAATTTTGAATTGACCAAAGTTTGCATCGCGCAAATGATTCATCGCAGCGATTGCTGTTGCATACGAACCCTTGCCACGCACAGCGTCGTTGGTGGCGGCGTCTACGCCATCGAGACTGATTTGAATATCGAGATAATTCATTGCTGCCAACCGTCGAGCATTTTCTGCAGTGATGTACGTACCGTTAGTCGAAAACTTGACACCGATGTTGTTGGTTTCCGCGTGCTCGAGAATTTCAAAGAAGTCTTTGCGGATCATTGGCTCGCCGCCGCCGATGTTGATATAAAAAACTTGCAAGTCACGCAACTCATCGAGCACGGCTTTTGCTTGATTGGTTGAAAGTTCGCGTGGGTCTCTGGTGCCACTGCTCGACAAACAATGCACGCACTGCAGATTGCATGCGTAGGTGATTTCCCATGTCAAACAAATTGGAGCGTCGAGTCCAGCCTTGAGTTGTGTTGCGAGCGTTTTACCTGACACGAATGATGTCCGATGCAACGAGAGAGTCAATGGCTTGAATAAAACTTGGCCAGCGAGCAGGCTGAATATCGTGAGCGCCCAGTGCATCTTGCACGGTGGCGTAGTCGGCGATGTCGCGAACCACAGCTACTACGTCTGGGTGTTTTAAGAAAACGAGTTTGCGATTGCCATAGTGATAGGCAAGAGCACCAAACGTTTCAGGGCGTAGTGCTACTTGTGGGTTGAGCTCGCATGCCGTTTCCAGCGTGATTGACATGATTGGTGAGAGATAATGTCTGTGGTTAATAGACGCCGCACATGCCGTCGATAGAGATTTCTTCGACGAGCAGTTCGGCAACAACTGGCGAAATGGCCTGATTAGCCGATTCCGTTTCCTGCACAATTTCGCTCACTTGGGCTGTAGTAGTCGGTTCCATTACCTGCCAACAATACTCAAATGCCACCTCTCGGGCTATTGTCAGCAGTAGGAACCGTGGCTATCAGAGCCACACTTAAGAGCCACATTTAAGAGCCACATTTAATAGCCAAATAGTAGGGGGACATCGTGAAGACAAAAGCAGCCGTGTTGTGGGAAGTCAATGCTCCGTGGAGCGTCGAGGAGATTGAGCTTGATGCACCGGGCCCAAACGAAGTATTGGTCAAGTTGGCCGCGTCGGGTCTGTGTCACTCGGACGAACACGTAGTCACGGGAGACCTACCGTTTGAGTTGCCAATGGTTGGCGGCCACGAAGGCGCTGGTGTTGTGCAACAAGTGGGTGCAAACGTAAGTTGGCTTGCACCTGGCGATCACGTCGTCTTCGGTTTCATTCCGTCATGTGGACGTTGCGTGAGTTGCTCGACTGGTCACCAAAACTTGTGTGACCTCGGTGCTTACTTGGGGTCAGGCAAGCAGATCAGCGATCAAACTTCACGTCACCACGCGAGTGGCAAAGACCTGGGCATCATGTGCCTGCTCGGAACATTTGCGCAACACACCGTGGTCCACGAAGCAAGTTGCATCAAGATCGAAAAAGATGTGCCACTCGACCGAGCATGCTTGCTCGGCTGTGGTGTGGTGACTGGTTGGGGCTCGAGCGTGTATGCAGCCGAAGTGAAACCTGGTGACACCGTTGTCGTCGTCGGTGTTGGTGGCATCGGAGCCAATGCAATTCAGGGCGCACGTATTGCTGGTGCAAAACAAATTATTGCGATTGATCCAATTGAGTTCAAGCGCGAGAAGGCAATGGAGTTTGGTGCAACACATAGCGCTAACTCGATGGCCGAAGCAGTTCCTCTGTTGCAAGAACTCACGCGTGGCGCAATGGCAAACAAAGTCGTCATGACGATGGGTATCGGCAGTGGCGCTGTGATTCATGAAGCAATGGCGCTGACCGCAAAAGGTGGTCGTGTCGTAGTTACCAACATTCACCCCGCAATGGAGTTCGGTGCATCAATCAGTCTGCTTGACCTGACCTTGATGGAGAAGCAACTTGTTGGTTCGCTCTTTGGTTCTGGCAATCCGCGTTCTGATATTCCAAAACTGCTCGGCTTATATCGCGAAGGCCAACTCGATCTTGATGGTCTTGTCACTCGCACATATACGTTGAACGACATCAACGAGGGTTATCGCGCGATGCGTGACGGAGAAAATATCCGTGGCGTCATCAAATATGACTGATCCCCAAACATCCAGCCAGATCATTGGTGCTGTTGGCAACAATGTTGTCGGTCGGCAGCACGAAATAGAGATGGTTGTGGCGGCGCTTGTCGCAGGTCGACACATGTTGCTTGAAGGCCCACCGGGCACAGGCAAGAGCACACTGTTACGAGCAGTTGCGCAAGCCATGTCAGTTGGGTTTTCGTTTGTTGAAGGCAATGCCGAGCTCACACCAGCGCGATTGATTGGTCACTTTGACCCTGCACGCGTCTTGAGCGATGGCTACACACCAGATGTCTTTGTCGATGGACCGCTTGTTACTGCGTTGCGCGAGGGTGCGTTGTTGTATGTAGAAGAGATCAACCGAATTCCTGAAGAGACACTCAACGTATTGATCACGGTGATGAGTGAAGGCGAAATCACCATTCCGCGCCTCGGCAAAGTGAGTGGTGTAGATGGTTTTCGACTTGTCGCAGCAATGAATCCGTTTGATGCCGTGGGTACTGCTCGCATTTCAAGCGCCGTATACGACAGAGTGTGCCGCGTTGCCATGACATATCAGTCTTCGCAAGATGAGTGTGCAATTGTTGATCGCAATCTCAAGGCCAATAGCCCAAAAGGTAACGCTGGCGTGCAACCAGATGCGCCTTGGGTCGCCAAAGTTGTCGAAGTGGTTCGTCGCACACGCAACCACACTGATTTGCGAGTCGGATCTTCGGTGCGAGGGGCTATCGACACAGCGTTGGTGGCGTCAAGTTTGGCCGAGGTTCGTTCATCAAAGAACATTTCTGCGTCGATCGGGCTTGATAGCGCGCTAGTTGCCTTGAGTGGCAGAGTGCGAATCCGCGAAGGAAGCGCGCGCAGCGCAGAAGAAGTCGTCACCGAAATCTGGAATGATGTTTTTGGCACGACTGCTGGCGACGAGTCAGCGGGAAAAGCTGGCGCCCCGATTGGGGCCACGACCTCGAACTAGCAAATCCGGCAATCAAAGAGGGCGCACTCGCCGAACAAGCAGAGAGTCAAGCAAATAAGAAAACTGTTTCGCGCAGTGACCTTGCTCGGCACAATCGATTTGAACAAATCTCTCCTGAGGTTGGAGAACTCGATGAGGCCGCTATTGATGAAGCACTCAACGATGCGCCTGATGAAGTGCTTGGCATGATTGCCGATTTGACTGCAGCAACCGATCCAAAGTTGCGCGAACTTGCGCGCCGACTCGCTGGTCGTGTCATGCTCGAACTTGCGAGCACAGGAAGAACGCGTCCTCGTGGGATCGGCAAAATGACGTTGGTGAACTACCAGCCAGATGCAGGCGACATCGACATCGATGCAAGCCTTGATGGACTAAACGAGATTCGAGCGCATGGAGCGGTCGATGTGGATGCACTGAAGGTGCGAGGGTGGACAAAGCCAGGGACAGCATTCAGTTTGGTGGTTGACCGCAGTGGCTCGATGGGCGGCAAGCCACTTGCCAATTCGGCAATGGCCGCTGCTGCCATAGCCAGTCGCGAACCAAGTGACTACAGCGTGCTGGTCTTTGGCAATGATGTTGTGGTCGCAAAATCTCAGGATGTTTCGCGCTCAACTGAACAGGTAGTCAACACGGTGTTGTCGTTACGCGGGTTTGGCACAACAAATCTTGCGCAAGCACTGACAACAGCGAGCCAGCAGCTTGCGCGATCTCGCGCAGGTAGGCAGGTGACGATTTTGTTTTCGGATTGTCGCTCAACGGTCGAGGGCGATGCTGTGCTTGCTGGTTGTTCGCTCGAAGAGCTTGTGGTCATCGCACCAGTTGACGACGATGCCGAGGCTCGGGTGTTTGCGCAACAAGTTGGTGCACGCTTTACAACGGTGAGTGGGCCGAGTGACGTGCCCGATGCACTACGACGAGTGCTTGACTAGCGGCAACTCGGATCGTTTGGAGGAGAAACACCGAGCGTTGCTTGTTCTGGTGCGACAACTGGCAGGGTTGGTGGTGGCGCAGAGGATGATGCGTTACTCGTGTATTTCACGTAATTGACTGGTGTTATGTCACTGCTGATCACACCACCGAGGGCGCCTTCGGTTGTTGTCATGTCGGTAGTTACTGGCGCGTCGGCCACACTTCCTGGTGTCGCAAAACTTGCTTTGCCCTGAAACAAAGCGAGAATTTCGCGCATCGTGTCGTTTTGAATACGGGGAACAAGCACGGCTTGATCGCCGACCATTTCACCTGATGCAGCGATTGTGTAGGTAGGAATTTTGCTGGTGTTGAGATTGCGCATTGCTTGTGCCAATTGCAGCATCGAGATTGGCGTGAGTTGATCGTCGGTAATCACATTTTTGAGCGCTGCGTTAAGCAATTTGTTGGCGACAGTTGGGCTGCTTGAACCTTTGTCGAGAGCGCGTTGCATGGCGCGACGAATGAAGTCTTGTTGACGACTAATGCGGCCTAGGTCTCCAGTGCCGTCTTTGATCCAATCATTTTTTGCAGGATCAAAATACGAATAACCCGACCGGGATCGCACGTATGCAAGGGCATGATCGCCAGAAAACTCAAAGCAACTCGGGGCTGGAACATACAGGCCGGTTTTTTTATCGCGAGTCTCATACAAAAATGGAATGCTTACGCCGCCTACCGCATTGACGATTTCTTTGAACGCGCAAAAGTCGACATTGACATAGTGGTCAACAGAGATGCCGAAGTTTTGATAAATCGTGTCGACGAGTTTGTTGGGATTTTTGCGATCAAACGCTGTATTGATGCGGTTGGTGCGAGTAGATCCTGCAATCTTGACCCACAAGTCGCGCGGAAATGACAAGAACGCTGCGTGGTTGTCTTTTGGATCGACACGAATAATCATGATCGTGTCGCTGCGCTCACCAAAACCTGTGCGATCACCAAATGCGCCCGCATATGGAGAATCTGGGTCGACGCAACTGCCGTTGTCGGAGCCAGTGAGCAAAAAGTTCTTGGCGGCGAGGTCGCCTTCGGTCAAATTCCAGTTATCCGAAGGAGTGATTTCGGCGTCGGTGCTTGGTTGACCGTTTGGGTCACGATTGAGCGAAACAACTTGTCGGGCGTTAAGACGATTGTTGGCCCATACCATTCCAACGCCAGCAATGAGCAATGAAAAAACCACAACAATGTTGAGTGCAAGAACGAAGTAGTGCGAACGAGGTCGCTTGTAGTGACTCTTTATGCGGCGCTTGGCGCCACTCACTTTGCGTCCACTACTGGCGCGAGTCGCACAGTCGTCACAATATGCGCGACCGAATCACCTACTGTGTGCGAAACAAATTCGATTGCAGGCACGACACCTGCATTTTGTAAGTCACCGATACATGATTTGAGTGCAGCGATCTGATTGTCGGTGGCACTCACCGATGTGTATTCAACATCGGCGCGTTGCGACAGTTTTGCTTCGGTCTTGGTGCGACGTATCACTCCGATCACGTTGCAGGCGCAATCGAGCATCAACTCGGCGGCATCTACATGTTTGGTGTCACCTGTGATCTCGCCAACTGTTGGCCACTGAGACAAGTGGATCGAATTCTGTTTCCACCAACTCCACACCTCTTCGGTGGCAAACGGAATGTGTGGTGCAAACAAGCGCTGCATCACGCTGAGTGCGCGCTGCAGTGCGGCCCGCGCAGACGCCGAGATGTCGGTGGTGCCGTATGCGCGCATCTTGACAAGCTCGAGGTAGTCATCACAAAACCACCAGAAAAATGATTCGGTGCGTTCGAGCGCACGCGCGTAGTCGAATGTTTCAAATGCGTTTGTCGCGTCATTGACGACAACACTGAGTCGCTGCAACATGGCAACGTCGAGTGGTTCAGTTGGCACAACATCTGCGCTTACATCGCCCGCGCCCAAGACGAACTTGGTTGCATTAAGCAACTTGGTGGCCAATTTGCGGCCAACCTTCATTTGGTCTTCGCTAAATGCAGTGTCGACGCCTGGTCGGGCAGATGCGGCCCAGTAGCGCACGGCGTCACTGCCATATTGCTCAAATAAATCGATTGGCGTAACAACGTTGCCCTTCGACTTCGACATCTTCTTGCGATCGGGGTCCAAGATCCATCCCGACAGTGCAGCATTGCGCCACGGAGCAACACCGTGCTCAAAGTGTGAACGAACTGTTGTTGCAAACAACCAGGTGCGAATGATGTCGTGACCCTGAGGGCGTACATCCATTGGAAAGACGTTTTCAAACATTGCTGGGTCGTCGAGCCAGCGGCCGGCAATTTGTGGTGTCAGTGACGATGTGGCCCATGTGTCTAATACGTCGGCATCACCAATAAACCCGCCCGGTACACCGCGCTGCGCTTCGGTGAATTCACTTGGCACGTCGGTGCTCGGATCGATTGGCAAGCGTGACGCATCGGGAACCAGTGGGTTCGAATAATCGGGTTCACTGGCTTGATTGAGTCGATACCACAACGGCACCGGCACACCGAAGTAACGCTGACGACTCACGAGCCAGTCACCATTGAGTCCGTCAACCCAGTTGCTGTAGCGATGCTGCATAAATTCGGGATGCCAAGCCAACTGATCGCCTCGTGCCAGCAATGCTGCGCGCAAATCGGCGTCGCGACCACCGTTGCGGATGTACCACTGACGACTCGTGACAATTTCGAGTGGTCGATCGCCCTTTTCATAAAACTTGACAGGGTGGGTGATCGGTTTTGGCTCGCCACGCAAGTCACCACTTGTGCGCAACATCTCGACGATGGCGGTTTGAGCCTGCTTGACAGATTTGCCACCAAGTGTCGCGTAGTGCTCGAGACCAGCAGCACTTGTCATACCGTCTGGTGCTTGCATCAAGATGCGGCCATCGCGTCCGATGATTGGTCGTGTTGGCAGATTGAGTTCGCGCCACCACACAACGTCGGTGAGATCGCCAAACGTACAGACCATCGCAATGCCCGTACCTTTGTCGATCTGTGCAAGTTCGTGTGCGAGCACAGGTACTGCAACATCAAACAACGGTGTGCGCGCCATGGTGCCAAAAAATGGTTTGTAGCGGTCGTCGTCTGGGTGAGCAACGAGTGCAACGCAAGCAGGAATGAGTTCTGGTCGCGTAGTCGCAATCAGAATTTCGGCCCCAGACTCATGCGCGAAAGAAATGTCGTGGAATGCGCCAGGACGCTCGCGGTCTTCTAATTCGGCTTGCGCAACAGCTGTTCCAAAATCGACGTCCCACAATGTTGGTGCTTCTTGGGCGTAAGCCTCGCCACGAGACAAGTTGCGCAAGAACGCATCTTGACTTGTACGTCGAGCGTGATCGCTGATGGTGGTGTACAACAACGACCAGTCGACCGACAATCCAAGTCGGCGAAACAGATCTTCAAATATTTTTTCGTCTTGGTGTGTCAGCTCTTCGCACAACGCAATGAAGTTTGGGCGAGAAATTGCAACCGCACGGTGATCTTTTGGAACGTCGCCACGAAATGGTGGCACAAAATTTGGATCATGAGCGACGCTCGGGTCGCACGACACACCAAAATAATTTTGCACACGACGTTCGGTCGGCAGTCCGTTGTCGTCCCAACCCATCGGATAAAAAACTGACTTGCCGCGCATGCGCCAAAACCTGGCGACAGCGTCGGTATGTGTGTAACTGAACACATGGCCCATGTGCAGTGAGCCGCTCACGGTGGGTGGAGGGGTATCGATTGCAAAGACGTTGGCGCGAGTGGCCTTGCGGTCAAATGCGTAGGTGCCCAAGGCGTCCCACTGTGCAATCAACTTACTTTCGACGTTGTCGAGGGAGGGCTTATCGGGCACGGTCATCGCGCATTAACTGTATTGGGTCAGGCCACTGCTTGGCCTACAACTGCGCCTCTAGGCTGTGTGCGTGCTGCACTTATATGACACCGTGACACGCGATGTGCGCGAACTCAAAATGCGTGAGCCGGGCAAGTTGGGCATCTATTTGTGTGGCCCAACCGTTTATGGCCCGCCGCATCTGGGCCACGGCCGAGCCACATTGGTCTACGACATTCTGCGTAGATATATGGAGTGGTGTGGTATTCAGGTGCGATTGGTATCCAATATCACCGATATCGACGACAAGATCATTGACCGCGCAAATCGCGAAAATCGTCCGTGGAATGAGATCACTCACAAATGTGAAGCGGTGTGGTTTGACGCAATGAACGCACTTGATGTGATGCGACCAACCGATGTGCCGCACGCAACTGAATATGTAGAACAGATGGTTGAGATGATCGGCGAGTTGATGTCGAGCGATAGTGCATACGCCACCGATGATGGCGTGTACCTCGACATTTCGTCAGTGCCCGACTACGGATTGCTTGCGCATCAAAACTTGGAAGACATGTTGTCTGGTGGTGGCGACCGCGAAGTGTTGGGCGCTGCTCAAAAGCGTCATCCCGCAGACTTTGCACTCTGGAAGTTTTCGAAGCCCGGCGAACCAAGTTGGCCATCACCATGGGGCGAGGGTCGACCAGGTTGGCACAGCGAATGTGTTGTGATGAGTCTGCAGTTGCTCGGCGAAGGTTTTGACTTGCACTGTGGCGGCGCCGACTTGCGCTTTCCTCACCACGAAAACGAGCGAGCCCAAGCAGTGGCACTTGGCAAGACATTTGCCCAGCACTGGATGCACAACGGATTCGTTGTTGACACCGAAGGCGAAAAGATGTCGAAGAGCCTTGGCAACGTCACCAACCTTGTCGACTTGGTGCAGCATTACGACCCACGTGCATACCGCATGTTGTTGCTGCAGACGCACTACCGCTCACCGGTCAAGGTGGGTCAAGACAACATTGATTCATCGGTGAAGTCGCTTGCCAATCTGGACGGGTTTGCAGACCGCATGGCCAAGGCTGCGTTGCCAGAAAAATCTGCTGACACCGAAGTACTCGCCAAGTTTCGCGAGTTGATGGACAACGACATTGATACTCCGAATGCAATGGCAATTATCTTTGACACCGTACGACGAGCAAATATTGCTATTGAATCTGGTGACACAGAGTTATGTGCAGCGCTGGCAACTGCAGTGCACGAAATGTGCAATGCGTTGGGCCTCATGTTGCGCAGTGGCGACGATATTGATGCAGCGATTGTTGATCGCGCACAACAATTGGATGCTGCTCGCGTTGCAAAAGATTTTGCAACGGCTGACGCCATACGTATTGAACTGCAAGCAGCCGGCTACGTGGTCGAGACCACCAAGGCCGGCACTCGCGTGCGCCTGGCATGACCGAGTCTCAAAAAACACCAAGCGAGCCGTTGCCGCGCGGTTTTTGGATCATTTGGTCAACCGTCGCTCTCGACATGATCGGGTTTGGCATGGTTGCGCCAATTCTCGGTCGTTACGCCGACCGATTTGGCGCAAACGGTTTTCAAGTTGGCATGTTGTTTGCATCGTTCTCACTTGCTCAAATGATTTTTGCACCAATACTTGGTCGATGGTCTGATCGCATTGGTCGCAAGCCGGTCATCGTCATCTCGCTACTCGGCACAGCAGTCGGCAGCTTTATCACTGGTGCAGCCGGCGCGCTATGGGTGTTATTTGCAGGTCGACTCATTGATGGAGCATCGGGTGCAAGTGTCTCGGTTGCACAAAGCGCCGTAACCGACATTGGATCCAAAGAGCAACGCGCGCGAATGCTCGGATTACTTGGCATGGCGTTTGGTGTTGGCTTTGTATTTGGCCCTGCATTTGGCGGACTTGCAGCACTTGGCGGTGCGCACGTGCCGTTTTATCTTGCAGGTTGCTTGGCATTAGTCAATGCAGTTGCAGCGATGATTCGTCTGCCAGAGACTCGTGATCTCGCACGCGTCCGTGACATAAAACGAACTCCGACGCCGTTGCGCAAACGGAAGTACGGCGCACTTGCGGCAGTCGGATTTTTTTCGATGTTCGCATTCTCGGGCTTCGAAGCAACATTCTCCTTGTTTGGTGGCGCCCGATTCAATCTCACTGAAGCATCAACGGCAGCGGTTTTTCTTGGCATCGGCGCACTGATGTCCGGTGTGCAAGGTGCACTGATTGCACCGCTCACGGCCAAGTATGGGTCACTACGACTTGTGCGCAGTGGGCAAGTGTTGGTTGCGATTGGCTTGCTGTTGCTCAGTGCGGCAGTGATATGGCCAACACTGATTGTTGCATTGGTCATCATGGTGATCGGTGCAGGTGTGGCAAGCCCATCTCTGAGCGCGCTCGTTGCAAACTCGGCCGATGACGATCGTCGTGGCGAAGCGCTCGGCGTTCAACAGTCGGCATCGGCACTCGCGCGAGTGCTTGGTCCACCACTTGCCGGTTTGGCGTTTGATCACATCGGAATCGGCGCTCCGTTTAGTGTTGGCGCAGCGATATATGTGATTGCAATTTTTGTGGCATTCAAAAAAGTCAAATGAACGATCAGCAACTCATGGGCTACGAGCCCTCGCTCGATGGTATCCGCGCATTCAGTGTGATCGCGGTGATGCTGTATCACGCAAACATCGCGTGGTTGCCTGGTGGATTTTTGGGTGTCGAGGTATTTTTTGTTGTCAGTGGATTTCTCATTACGTCATTGTTGATTGAAGAGCACGAATCGAACGGAGGCATCGACCTCAAACAATTTTGGATTCGACGTGCGCGACGCCTATTGCCTGCGCTTGTTGTGATGTTGGCCGCCACCGCTGTTTGTGTGGCGTTTTACGCCACCGACTCTGCACCCGATTTTCGTCGCGACGTGTTGCCATCACTTGGCTATTTTTCAAACTGGTGGCAGATCTTTGCCGTCGACACCCCATACTTTGCCGCGAGCTCACTGCCGGTGCTGCGCCATCTGTGGTCGCTTGCCGTGGAAGAGCAGTGGTATCTCATCTGGCCACTGCTGTTCACGTTCATATTTGGCGCAAAGTGGATGCGCCCCAAAGCTTCAGGCGCACTTCTGATTGTGTGCAGTGGCGCAATCATGATCATGACGTCACTTCGTTTTGCGCAAGACGATGAAACGCGCACCAATTTTCTCTACCTCAGCACCCTCACTCGTTCGAGTGGCCTCTTGCTTGGCGCAGCGGTCGCAATGTTGTGGAGACCATGGCGTAAAACCTCGCCTTCGAGTTGGTGGCGATCGTCGCTTGCTGACACTTTTGCAGTCGCATCAATCGCAGTGATTGGCGTACTCATGGCCACTGTGCATGTGGCCGACGCACGCCTCTACCAAGGCGGTCTGGCTGCTACGACCATTGCATCTGCTGTCGTCATTGCTGTCGTCATGCGACCGAACGGCTTGATTATCAAAAAGTTTTTCTCGCAAGAACTTTTTGTCGAAATCGGTCGCAGATCGTACGGGCTGTACCTCTGGCATTGGCCCATCTTCGTCGTGGCTCATGCGCGAGACTCGGGCAATCGCTTGGCCGTTGCGCTGGCACTCACCGTCATCATCAACGAATTTGTCTATCAATATGTCGAGATTCCCACTCGCCAAGGGGCACTTGGCACTTGGTGGCGCAACCGATCACGACTCAGTGCAACTCGCCGCTTGCTGCCCATACTCATTGCTGCTGTAGTAGTTGTGTCACTTGGCGTTACCGGCATCAAAGTCGTTGGCATTGAGGCGCGAGACTTGGCGATTGATACATCAACTGCCAACGTGATCTTCTCAGTGCCAACCACTGTTGCCTCCGCATCCTCATTGCCTGCAGCATCAACGACAACAACGACCATTGCTAAATTGCCACGCAAGATGGTCATAGTCGGCGACTCTCAGGCTCATGCCCTGGCCATCAATAAACCGTCGGGAATTGAAAAAACCTTTGTAATCACCGATGGATCAATTGATGGTTGCGGCGTTTATGACAGGGGCGTTGGCGTTGGTGGCACGAGCGGAAATTTTCGCCGCAATTTTGCAAACTGTGTCGGTTTTGAAAAGAGTTGGGCCAAGTCGGCAACTAAAGCTAAAGCCGATGTAGCGCTTGTGGTGATTGGTGCATGGGAAGTGCTCGATCTCAAGATCAATAGTTTTACTTTTGCAATGAACACTTCGCCGGCCGACACAATGTTCCGCACGCAAATGAAGCGCGGCATAGACGCATTGCGCGCAACTGGCGCAACTGTTGCACTTCTTGAAGTTGCATGCATGAGGCCCGTTGACTCAAAGGGTGGCCCAGTACCCGCACTTCCGCAGCGAGGTGACGATACGCGCACAAGTCATCTCAATGATTTGTTGCGTGAGATCGCGGCGCCAGAAGATGACGGAGTATTTTTCGTTAGCGGACCGAAGGAATGGTGTTCTGATCCAAAAATTTCAACGAGCCTTTCCTATAGGTGGGACGGCGTGCACGCCTATAAGCCGGGAGCAAAACTCATTTTCGAAACAATCGCAAACTCGATTTTGCAATTACCTGTCACGAAGTAGCGTTTGATTTTCGAGCCTGCTCGATAACGCCTTTGCAGAGGTTTTCGACATGTTCAATATCGAGTCCGAGTTTGTGCCCAATGTGCACAGACCAAATGAGGGCTTGTAGGTTTGCTTCGAAATCGGCTTGTGACCTGGCATCCGACCTCGCTGCCTGGCGATTTTGACTCACCATCACAAACGTTGCGAGAAAAATTGCTTCAAGACTGACAACCATTGTCAACAAACCAAATGGGTAATTATCAAACTTCATTGATGCGCCAAAGACGCCGACATTAAACAAGACCCAAATGCCAAACCACACGGTGTGGATGTAGACGAAATTCAGCGACCCAGCAAAACTTGTGATTCGATCAGCAAATTTGTCTTGGGCTTGACGAGCTGCTTCAAAATGCCTCTTACCGCTGGTGACATTCCAGTGATCAAGGTCAAAGAGACGCCCATCTTCTTTGCCATCCATGCGATCTACCAGTCGACATGCCTCGCACGTTTCTCGTGAGTGGATTGCTGGGAGTGGATCATTGTTCATATCTATGAAGGGTAGATCAGGCATCACTCAGGGGCGGACCGGACGATTGTGGCAGACAGGTCTACTGCACGGTAACTTAGTGACATGACCGAATTTTCACTTGCCCTCAATGATGACCAACTTCAAATCAAAGATTGGATTCATCAGTTTGCTGTTGACACCATTCGTCCCGCCGCACATGAGTGGGATGAAAAAGAAGAGTTTCCTTGGCCGATTGTGCAAGAGGCAGCAAAGATTGGTTTGTACGGTCTCGACTTCATCATGAATGCAATGGCGGATCCAACTGGTCTCACCATGGTTGTTGCAATCGAAGAAATGTTTTGGGGCGACGCCGGAATCGGAATGGCAATCATGGGCTCTGGCCTCGCTGCAGCAGGTATTGCTGGCAATGGCACACCAGAGCAAATGATGGAGTGGGTGCCACAGTGTTACGGCACGGCAGATGATGTCAAGGTCGGCGCATTTTGTGTGAGCGAACCAGATGCAGGCAGCGACGTATCCAACTTGCGCACACGTGCGGTTTACGACGAAGCAAAAGATGAGTGGGTACTTAACGGCACAAAAGCATGGATCACTAACGGTGGCATTGCCAACGTGCACGTAGTTGTTGCAGCAGTTGATCCAGAACTCAAGGGTCGCGGTCAAGCGAGTTTTGTTGTTCCGCCAAACACAAAAGGTTTGTCGCAAGGACAGAAATATATGAAGCATGGCATTCGTGCCAGCCACACAGCAGAAGTGGTGCTCGAAGATGTTCGTATCCCAGGCCGCTGCCTTCTTGGCGGCAAAGAAAAACTTGATGCCAAACTTGCGCGATATCGCGAGGGCACGTCAAGCGGCAAGCAACCAGCAATGGCAACGTTTGAAGCAACACGTCCAGCTGTTGGTGCTCAAGCACTTGGTGTTGCACGTGCTGCATACGAATACGCACTCGACTATGCCAAAGAGCGCAAAGCATTCGGCAAGCCAATCATCATGCACCAAGCCATTGCGTTCAAGCTCGCCAACATGATCACCCAGATCGACGCGGCACGCTTACTCATCTGGCGAGCATCATGGCTTGCAAAAAATGGCGGCTACAAAAATGCAGAAGGATCACAGAGCAAGTATTTCGCTTCTGAAATGTCTGTCAAAGTCACCGAAGATGCAATTCAGATTTTGGGTGGCTACGGCTACACACGCGAGTATCCAGTAGAGCGTTGGCACCGTGACGCCAAGATTCACACCATCTTTGAGGGCACCTCAGAGATTCAGCAGCTGGTTATTGCTCGTGCAATTTCCGGCTTGCGCGTGGAGTAATAGAGCGTCGACACGGATAATGTCCCGTCGTTAAACGGGTAGAATTGTCGTGTGCGTGAATCGATTGCAATCGTTGATGAAATGTACCTTGAAGGTCTTGCAATGAAGCGTGCCCAAATTCAGCGTGATCACCCCGGATTTGATGTCGAAGCAGTGGAGCAAGCGTTGCAGCAATGGATCAATGACCGCCCAATGGATGCGCCAGGTCGAGTGCGGTTGACGTGACGCTTATTTCTGCGGCATCGCAAGTGTTGTCTGCGCTTCGCCACGAAAATGTCAAAGGCTGCATTGTCGGAGGACTCGCTGTATCTACGCGATGCGATCCTCGGTTCACGCGAGATGTTGATATCGCCGTTGTAGTGGACACCGACGAACATGCTGAAGCCCTGATTCAAGCATTGGCCGCCCATGGTTTGCGAGTAAATGGACTTGTTGAACAAGAGGCTATGGGACGGATGGCTATGGCTCGACTCTCAAACGAAGAGGGGCTGAGTGTTGATCTTTTGATTGCATCATCGGGTATTGAAAGAGAAGTCGTCACGAGCGCTGAAACACTCGAAGTAATTCGTGGAGTTCGGTTGCCTGTCGCGCGCACGGGCCACCTCATCGCACTGAAATTATTGTCTGTAGCGCCCGGTCGCGAGACAGATACGGCTGACTTGAGGAATCTTGCTTCAGTTGCAACTGAAGACGAGTGGAAACTGGCAGGCGAAGCAGTCACGCAGATCCAAGACCGAGGATTTGCGAGAGGACGCCAACTTGATGCCGAATTGCTTTTACTTCGCAATCAAATACGCTGACGCAAAGATTCACACCTTCTTTGAGAGCCATTTTGGGGGAGGTTCCGTAGTTTGGGGAATGCGAAGTCCGTAGCGTGGAGGGTCATATGACGACTCTCCCCAACGCTGCATTTTCCATCGCTCTTGATTGTCAACTCGACAATGTGCCCGGCACCCTTGGGCGGTTGTGTGCCGCCATTGGCGAAGCAGGTGGCAACATCGGCGCACTCGATGGGTTTGATGTTCGTGGTCCGGTTCTTCGTCGCAGCCTTGTTGTGCACTGTCGAAATGAAGAGCATCAACTTGCAATCGTTGCTGCAGTACAAAAACTCGATGGCGTGATAGTTCTTGATTGGTGGGACCGAACATTTCGGATGCATGAGTCAGGAAAGATTGAAGTTCTCAGTACTGCACCAGTAAATGATCGCGATGATTTGTCAATGGCGTACACGCCGGGTGTTGCTCGTGTCTGTACTGCAATTGAAAAAGATCCGTTGCTCTCACACAAGTACACCATTCGCAAAAACACTGTTGCCATTGTGAGCAATGGAACTGCCGTGCTCGGACTTGGCGACATCGGTCCAGAGGGCGCAATGCCGGTTATGGAGGGCAAGGCGCTGTTGTTTAAAGAGTTTGGTGGAGTTAATGGTTTCCCCATTTGCATAAATGCTCGCACTGCTGATGAAGTCGTTGACTTTGTGCAACGCATTGCGCCAACATTTGGTGGAATCAATTTGGAAGACATCAAAGCACCTGAGTGTTTTGAAATCGAAGAACGCCTACGCGCAAGTCTTGACATTCCTGTATTTCACGACGACCAACATGGCACTGCAGTGGTCACATTGGCGGCGTTGTGGAACTCATTGAAAATCACAGGCAAGAAAATGGAAGACCTCACAGTTGTCATCTCTGGCGTTGGCGCTGCAGGTGTCGCTATCGGCAAGATTCTGCTCAATGCTGGTATTGGCGATGTCATTGGTTGTGATCGGGTGGGTGCAATTTATACCGGTCGAGGTGAAATGAATTCTGCAAAAGAATGGTTTGCAGCAAACACAAATTCGTCGCGAAAGATGGGAACTATCAGTGACGTCATGAAAGGCGCAGACGTTTTTGTTGGAGTGAGTGGTCCAGATCTCATTACTGCAGCCGATGTGCGCTCGATGGCAAAGAACCCCATTGTGTTTGCAATGGCAAACCCAAACCCAGAAATTCGACCAGAGCAGGTAGACGGTTTAGCTGCTGTTATGGCAACGGGTCGCAGTGACTATCCGAACCAAATCAATAACGTGCTTGCATTCCCCGGCATCTTCCGTGGCGCTCTTGACGCAAATGCAACGGACATCACTGAGGGCATGAAATTGGCAGCCGCAATCGCTATTGCTGAGTCGGTAACCGATGCCCAATTATCGCCAGATTTTGTTGTGCCGTCGGTGTTTGACAGGACAATTGTTCAACGTGTTGCCCCAGCGGTCGCTGCAGCTGCTGTGAAAGATGGAGTTATCCGCAAGTCGTAAAACAATCACGCGTCGCGCGCAGTGACGAATGCAGCAACGCAAGTATCAATATCGGCTTTGGTGTGCGTTGCGCACACTTGTACACGAATGCGTGCCTTGCCCATCGGCACCACAGGGTAGGAAAAGGCAACGACGTAGATGCCGAGTTCGAAAAGCTTGGCAGCCATACGAACCGCTTCGTGTTCATCAGCAAACATCACAGGAACGATTGGATGTTCGCCAGGCAGCAATGTAAAGCCAGCGGAGGCCATCTGATCTCGGAAATATTTGGCGTTGCCACGAAGTGTCTCTCGCATCGATTTGCCTTGTGAAACTAAGTCGAGCGCAACAAGCGAACCTGCAACCACGGTTGGCGGTATGGAGTTAGAAAACAAATATGGTCTTGCACGTTGGCGCAACAAGTCAACAATCTCTTGGTGGGCAGCGATGTAACCGCCCGAGGCTCCGCCAAGCGCCTTGCCGAGCGTGCCAGAAATGATGTCGACACGATCGCGAACTCCAAACATTTCTGGAGTGCCGGCGCCAGTTGCACCGATGAAGCCAACTGCATGCGAATCGTCCACCATGACCATCGCTTCATATTTGTCGGCGAGGTCACAGATTTCATTGAGAGGGGCAAACGAACCATCCATCGAGAACACGCCGTCGGTCACGATGAGTGTTCGTCGTGCGCCACGGGCTGCAACAAGTTGGGCCTCAAGGTCGGCCATATCGCGGTTTTTGTAGCGGTAGCGCGTTGCCTTGCACAACCTGATGCCATCGATGATTGAGGCGTGGTTCAATTCATCAGAAATAACTGCATCGTCTTGGTCGAGCAGCACTTCAAAGACTCCACCGTTTGCATCGAAGCACGAAGGAAACAAAATTGTTGCATCAGTACCCAACAATGTAGAAAGTCGCACTTCAAGAACGTCGTGTTGTGACTGGGTTCCACAAATAAATCGCACGCTTGCCATGCCAAAGCCATTGATGTCGAGGGATTCTTTTGCTGCAGCAATCACCGCAGGGTTATTTGCAAGTCCGATGTAGTTGTTGGAACAAAAGTTGATCAGATCTTTGCTGCTGCTCGAGACATGCGATGCTTGGGGTGAGTCGAGTAGCCGCTCGCGTTTGTAGAGTCCTGCCGATTGGATTTCGTCGAGAGTCTTTTTTAGTTCCTGTCGAACGCGCGCATACATGGCTTCGTCCTACGACCAATCCATCACGACTTTGCCAGAGTTTGACGAACGGGCGGCCGCAAAAGCCTTCTCCCAGTCGTTGGCTGCAAAGCGATCGGTGATGACGTCACGAATATCGAGACCGGTTTGAATCAATGAGTTCATGGCATACCAAGTCTCGAACATCTCTCGTCCATAAATGCCCTTGATGGTGATCATGTGCGTGACGAGCTTTGCCCAATTGATCGAGATCTCTTTGCTTGGCAAGCCGAGCACCGCAACACGGCCACCGTGACTCAAGTTGTCCAAGATGTCGGGCAGGGCAGTGGGTGCTCCGCTCATCTCGAATGCAACGTCGAAGCCCTCGACCATGCCGAGTGTCTGCTGCGTCGCTGCGATTGACGAAGTCAACGGGTTTACTGCAACGTCAACACCCATAGAGCGAGCAAGAGCAAGCCTCGATTCGTTGATGTCGCTGACCACTACGTACCTGGCACCAACATGTCGCGCAACTTTTGCGGCCATCAAGCCAATCGGGCCAGCACCGGTAATGAGCACGTCTTCTCCTGCTACAGAGAAGGTGAGAGCAGTGTGCACTGCATTGCCGAACGGGTCGAATATCGCTCCGAGCTCGGCATCGACTGCGTCGGAGTGCACCCACACATTGCTTGCAGGGATGACCACGTATTCGGCGAACGCACCATCACGATTGACTCCGATACCCAAGGTGTTTTTGCACATGTGGCGCCGACCTGCGCGACAGTTGCGACAGGTGCCGCAAATGATGTGTCCTTCTCCAGATACAAGTGCACCCAACTCGAGAGCCTTTACTTCGGAGCCCATTTCAACAATGCGGCCAGAAAATTCGTGACCGATGATGAGCGGTGCATTGACGGCTGATGCAGCCCAAGCATCCCAAGACTCGATGTGTAAGTCGGTGCCACAGATACCTGTTTTTTCAACACGAATCTTGACGTCGTACGGACCAGGGGTTGGTTCGGCACACTCGATCATCTCGAGGCCGGGTGCTGCAGACGGCTTGAATAATGCGCGCATAGTGTTAATAATCGTACTGCGATGCGCAGTTTTTTGAATGATTACGACTTCGGATGGGATGCAAAAAAGTCGTAAATCTTGCTGGCAAATGTCGTGCTGAGGGCTGGAACATGTGCGCCCTGATCGGCTGTCCAGAGCTCAACCTCGGTTCCGTTGCGACAATTATTCCATGACGTGATGGATGTTTCGCTACCTGCAATGGTGGTGACAAGATCAAGTTTGTCTGCGCGTGGCACGGCGTTGTTGGAGCACCGATCAAAGGTTGCCCATTGGGTGGCTGAAGCAGTTGCACTCGGGTACTGCCTGCCGAGGATTGAACCGCCGTCGTAAAGAATTGTTGTGTCACTTGTGCCGTGAATTTGTAGCACACTGACCGGGTCTTTGGCAGCACAGTCACTTGAGTTGAGGAATGTTGCACCCGCGAGACTGGCGATGGCTGCAATGCGGTCAGAGTGTTTGCAAGCCATGCGATACGACATGAAGCCGCCGTTTGAATGTCCAACAAAATAAATCCGTTTCCGATCAATTGGGTATTTGGATTCGATGTCGTCCAACATCGAGATCAGATATGCGTCATCGTCAACTGCGGAAAAGAAAGCGCAGCACACCTCGGTTGCATTCCAAAATTGCTTTCCAGCTGCATCAACAGTTCCATCGGGATAAGCCAAAATGAATCCTCGTTGCTCGGCAACAGCCTTAAAGTTCATATAAGTTTCTTGCTGATTTCCAGACGAGCCGTAGCCGTGTAAGAGAACGACAAGTGGTACTGGAGATTTTGAAGAATACGACGAAGGAACAAACTCGCTATATGGGCGAGCAGCGACTCCGGTTGCGGTCGATGGTGTCTGGGAAGCAATCGTCCAAGAACTTGAACCAACTAAATAGCGCACGGTAGAACTCGGCAATCCATACCCACCTGCATTTTTGGATTTTGCACTGACATTGACTGTCGCAATCTTGGAAATTCCTCGAATTGTGCAGGATTGCTTTCCGACATTTGCGTTGCATGTCTTGCCCGAGGCCGAAACAAGAGTGGAAATGAGCGGCGCCTTACTAGTGCTGTTGTTGTTACTTACGACAGAAAAATAGATCTGCAGGTCAAACGTTGTTTTGCTCTTTTGAATTGTGTCGATGCGCGTGATTTGTGGCGGCGACGGTGGTGGGATCTTTGCTGCCCCGGAGTAGGAATGGCCAGCGAGTACGGAAGCGACTATCGAGAACACCACTGAGAACACCGCAACCACCCAGTATCGAATGTGCGTCTGGCGTTTCACAATGGGTCTAGATTACGGAAATCAAGAAGTGGCTTCAATGGAATCAAGTGCACGATTTGCATCGTGAACAAAGTTTTCGACAATTGAAGTAGTGAGTACGATCACGCCACTCGTGATGGCAAAGCGACCCGTCTCGTCTTGAGTAAATACTGGTCGGGTGCGCGGGCCGCTGCCAAGTGTGCGCTCTGGTGTCTGGAGCCATTGACGCAGATTGAGTAGCGGTAAAGCAATACGCGTGAGATCGGAAGCGAGAGAACCGGATGCAATGCTGTCCATCACGTCGTATGCAGCCAAACAAATGCGGGCACCTGCACGCGCTGATTCGACCCATGGCGAGATGTCTGGATCGGTGCACGGCGGTAGTGCCACTACTTGCTCAAACCATTGACGTGACGGTCGATCTCCTGGCCAATGTAGTTCGCCTGGATATGCAGTTGCTTCGGCAACGATTCTCCAATCATCTCGATCAACACACTGACTCCATGCATCAATGGAATTCTCGCCGCGCCACCAGGCACAAGCCGATTCGATCATGGGAAGCGACGCATGCAGAGAGATCATTGGATTGAGTAGCACTCCTGACACCACATCACGAAGTTTCGGATCGCGACCCACATAGGGGCCAAGATGCAAGTGTGAGCTCATCATTGCATCGTTCACGGGGACGTTGTCCCAGATCAGCGGCGCTCTGGTGCCCATTACCTGCGTGCGAGTATTGGCCTGCGCAACGCTGATCTCATCGGTGACCACGCTATTACCTGTCCACATCACGGTGATTCGAGCGTCCAACCCATCGCAGAGGGCTTCGAGATATGGGGAAGATGTAGTGCCTGCGTAATGCGTGGGAACGAGCAGCACTTCAACGCCGAGTTGATCGCAAATGCCGTGCGACAATTCGCGATGTCGGCGACCTGCGTCGAGCACCGGAAGATCGTCAAAGCACAGTGTGATGATGCGACAACCAGCGTCAACAACCGGTTTCATCTTGATGATGATGTCGTCAATGGTTGCAGTGCTGCCGGGAGTGAGTCCGATTGAAACTGTGATTCGATCATCGTGATGAATCAATGTTGCAAAATTTGCGAGCTCTTCTGCGGTAAATGGATCTTGCCAGGCATCGCGATGACGTGGTTCGGCTTTTGGCGCCCAAACATAGGTGTTTGCCCCCCACCCGGCGAGAGCATCAATACACGCAAGACGCTCAAGTTGTGACCAGGGGTCACCATAAAAACCCTCGATCACTCCAAAGAGTTGATGCTCCATCTGCTCAATGCTAGATGAGATCAGCGCTCCAATATTTTGCTACGGTCGGGCGATGACTTACAACGTTGCTGTAGTACGAGAAGTTTCAGCCTCTCCAGAAAAAGTGTGGTCGCTTGTTACCGACTTGCCTCGCATGGGTGAGTGGTCACCCGAGAACCTAGGTGGCGAGTGGCTCGATGGTGCTACGGGTGCCGCGGTTGGAGCAAAATTTAGAGGAAACAACAAGAATGGCGACAAGTCATGGCAGGCAACCGTGATAGTTGACGTTTGTGATGCACCAAAGAAGTTTGTGTTCGTTCTCAATTACAAAGAAAATCATTTATGTGATTGGGTGTTTGAAATTGAACCAACATCAAGCGGCTGTCGTGTGACGCATGCATGGGTTGCCGGAACACATTGGGAACAATTTGCACCATTTGGCAAGGACATCAGTGGAGTTGAAGACCGTGCTACTCACAACCTTCGCAATATGGGCGTCACGCTCGACAATTTAGTAAATGCATTGAAGTAACTTCATTAATAACTGGTAGCTATTTGCTTGATGCACCAGTTTGCGCAGTTGAAGATGTCTGGTTTTCGACGTTTAGAGTTAGTTGATCAATCACTCGCTTGAAGACTGCAAGATCTGCCGGCTTTACTCCATCCAAAATGTCGGTTGAATTTTGAGCGGCGAACTCAATTCCAAGATCGGCAATTCTGCGACCTTTGGTGGTGATGCGAACAAGTGAAATTCTGCGATCATTTGGGTCACTCAGTCTCACGATATGCCCCATTTTTTCTAAGCGAGAAAGCCGATTGGTTAAACCACTCGGTGTGATCATTGCAAACACGGCTATTTCAGTTGGCATCAAGACGCCATTTTTTCCATGACGACGCAGAGTCGCGAGCACATCAAATTCGCCAAGTGTGACACCAAGTTCCAACATGTACTGATTTGTTAATTCAAGTTGCTTTGTCACGAGCAGGTTCACTTTCAATGCAGTTGACATTGCTGTGAAATCGAGGTCGGGTCGTTCGACTGACCATGTAGCGATTGTCTGTTCAACTAGGTCTGCAATTTCCATACCCAGCAACATAGCATTTAGTTTGACATCAAATATTTTGATGTCGTAGTATCTCGGTATGTCATTTATCTTGGGGAATATTGGCGACCGAGCAGTCTTGGTCGAAGGCGATTCATATTTTGATGTGGAGACTTTGAGCAATGGATCGCTTTCAAGTGATCCGATGAAGTCAATTGCATCTTTTTCATCTCTGCACCTGCTTTCTGCATCATTGAAAGACTCGGTACCAACTGGAAAGGTTTCAAGTGTCACGCTCGGTCCACCAGTTCCACGGCCCCAAAAGAGTTTCGCTGTTGGTCTCAACTTCAAGAGTCATGCAGATGAGGCAAATATGCAACTTCCAACCAATCCGTTGGTGTTCACGAAGTTTCCTTCTTGTTTGGTTGGTGCGAATTCCGATATTGAGATGCGCTCAGATGGTGTTGATTACGAAGCTGAATTAGTTGTGGTCATCGGGGTCGGTGGGAAAGACATTGACAAGAAAGATGCTTGGAGTCATGTTGCCGGTGTGACGATTGGTCAGGACATATCTGACCGGTTTGCACAATTTGCTGCACAACCCCCACATTTTGATTTAGGCAAATCATTTGACACATTTGGGCCGATTGGGCCATTTGTTTATTCAACCGATCACTTCTCGAATCTTGATGACTTTGAAATATCAACTGATGTCAATGGCGAAGTACGCCAAAGTGATAGCACCAAAAATTTGATCTTTGATGTACCAACTCTGATTGAGTACTTGTCTCGGATCACGACTCTGGTGCCAGGTGACATTATTTTCACTGGAACTCCAGATGGCATTGGTGCCGCTCAAGGCAAGTTTCTCAAAGATGGCGACATCATTACAACGACTATCGCTGGCATCGGCACGATGATTAATCACTGTCGCCGAGTGAGCGACTATGTGAAGGGGGCTTAATTATGGCACTGAATGGATTACTCGACATTGACTTGGCGGTAAAGAATCCACAAGAACTTTGCGATTTCTGGAGCCGAAATGGACTCAACAGTCCAACAGCCGGCGTGCTTGGAACCGACGAGCGTAAGAAACAAATAACTGTTGTTGAGGATGATTACCGCCACCTTGACGCGCTGCACTTAAGTTGTGAATTTGAAAGCGACTTAGCAGCGATTGCTCAACGTATTGGAGAGATGGGCGTAGAGTCAAAAATTAGTGGAACCAATTTGAGTTGCGTAGATCCAATTTTTGGTCATCGAATTTCGATTGATGTTGGAGTTGCGCCATCTTTACAGCAAAATCCTGAGCGAGTCTTTAACTCGCCAGGACGCAATCAACGAGTTGGTACGCGTGCAGAGGCACTGCTTGAAACTGCACCTCGTCGGCCCCGTCGACTTGGACACGTTGTGCTCGCAACACCCCATTTTGAGAAAGCCACAGCGTTTTATGTTGATGGAATTGGATTTCGGGTTTCGGATCAAGTTTTGAATGGAATAGCAACATTTATGCGTTGCGAGTCTGATCATCACAACTTCTTCATTCATCCTGGGTTTACCAGTCACCTCAATCACTACGCACTTGAGGTAGATGATGTCGATGCAATTGGCAAGTTGGGTATGGCGGTGCTGGCCGAACGACCAGATGCCAATGTGGTTGGAATTGGTCGACATAACTTGGGCGCCAATATCTTTTGGTATCTCACCGATCCTTCAGGGAACATGTTTGAGTTTTTCTCCGACATGGATCAGATCACTGATGACGAAGCATGGGAAAGAGATTTTTGTAAGCGGGATTGGGAGGGTGCTGATGGACCGGCCGGATTTTCGGTGTGGGGGCCAAAGGAACCAGAAAGTTTTATTAATCAACCTGACCTTTTCGAAATTGCAGCAGCTCGTGAAGCTCGTGGATTGATTTAGGGAACTGATATGGACCTCGGAATAGCAAAACGCCACGCAATATTGCTCGCTTCAAGCAGGGGACTCGGTCGTGCATGTGCCGAAAGCCTTGCCCGAGAAGGAGTGAATGTGGTGATCAACGGTCGCACGGCTGACGATGTGCACCGTGCCGTTGACGAAATTGCGAGTAGGTACAAAGTAGATGCCAAGGGAGTTGTCGGTGATTCTTCGACAATTGAAGTTCAGGAGCAGCTGATTGCAGCATGTGATTCTCCAGACATTGTCCTGCTGAACGGTGAAGGACCATCACCCAAAATGTTTCAGGACATTACAGAAAACGATTTACATGAATCTATTGAGCGTGCCCTGACTGCACCACTCATGTTTTTGCAGCGCGTTGTTCCCGGTATGTGCGAGCGAAAATTCGGTCGAATCGTTGCGATTAGTTCTGCAATGGTTAAATCACCGAACTCGGCAATGTCGCTTTCGCACGGCCCACGTCTTGGACTAACTGGAGTCTTAAAAGGGCTTTCAAAAGACCTTGCAAAATTCAATGTCACGATCAATCAATTGCTGCCAGAACGATTTGATACCTACCGTCAGGAACAAATGGCTCAGATAGTGATGCAAATACGTGGTGTTACTTATGAGGAAGCCCGTGCAGATCAAATTAAGTCAATAAAGGCTGGCAGGTTGGGAAAGCCCGAAGAATTTGGTGATGCATGTGCATTTTTGTGTTCTGCTCAGGCTGGCTATATCAGCGGACAGAATCTGCAACTTGATGGTGGCAGTTACGAAGGTGTTTTCTAGACACTGGTCTGGCTCATGGTCAATAACACAACAGACATTCTTATCGTTGGTGCCGGACCTGTAGGGCTTACCGGCGCATTAATTGCACACGAACTTGGACTATCGGTTCGGATCGTTGAACGTCGACCAACGGCGCAAAGTGCCCCTGCAGCCCACGTGATTAATGCACGTACTTTTGAGATCTGGAGGCAAATTGGACTCGATGTGGAAAAGATTCGTAGTTCAGCCCAGTCACCTGAAAAAGCAGGTCTTGTTCACTGGGTGACTCGTCTAGGAGAAAAAGTATTGGGAACATTGCAATACGAACAACAAGGTGATGACAATTTGAGCGTTACACCAACACCGCTTCGAAACCTTTCCCAGCATCTGCTTGAGCCATTGCTTGTCTCTGAATTGAAAAATCGTGGAATTGATGTTGAATATGCATCGACTTGGGATTCATTCAGTGAAAGTAGTGATGGCATTACCTCGACCGTTTCTAAAGATGGTCAGAGCGAAAATATTTCTTCCAAGTGGCTTATCGCATGTGATGGCGCGTCGAGCAGTGTCCGCAATGCGTGCGGTATTTCAATGGTCGGCCCCGACAATTTGCAAAAGTTTTTCACGGTGCATTTCAAAGCCGATCTCAACTCATTAACCGCATCCAACCCTGGGATTCTCTATTGGATCTGTGATCCACGAGCGGGTGGGACTTTGATTTCGCACGGAGGCGACAACGAGTGGGTCTATATGTATCCAATTGCGGAAGACGATGAAGCACAGATGTCTCCTTCCGAATGCGATCAATTGATTCGCAATGCAATTGTGCCTACAAGTGCAACGATCACCGTGCTTCGACAATCTTCGTGGACAATGACGTCTCAAATTGCCGACTCATATCGATTGAGGCGTGTATTGCTTGCGGGAGACGCGGCGCATCGGTTTCCACCGTCCGGAGGAATGGGTCTCAACACTGGAGTTGGCGATATTCACAATTTGATGTGGAAGATAAACCGAATAGAAGAAGGATCTGCGGATTCATCGCTACTGGATACTTATGACAAAGAGCGCCGACCTATTTCAGAACGAAATGCGCAAGCCAGCATGGACAATGCATTCAAAATGTTTGACGTATTTATGGCTCTTGGAATTGACGCAGATAAGGAAATTGCGTACAGCAACCTCAATAAGGTGTTGCAAGATTCAGAAGCATTAGAAGTGCTTGACCGTGCGATTCAAAATCAAGCGACACACTTCGACATGCTTGGATTACAAATTGGTTATAGATATATTCTTCCAACAACCACAACGGATCTTGAGCCACTCACTGATGAAATCATTCGCAATTACAGGCCGTCAATCGAGGTGGGCAATCGACTTCCACATGGTTGGCTCGAGCGAAACGGTGAGAAGATATCGTCGTTGGATCTTGTCAGTTTGGATGACTACTTGACCATTGGAGGTTCGGATTTTTCGAGCGATTTGCCACACATCAAAATCGGCCGAGATGTTCAAGATACCGAAAACTGGTGGTCACAGATTCTTGGTCTGTCATCCAATGAAGGGTTACTTGTTCGCCCGGACCAACACATTGAATTGCGCCTTTCAAGTATTTAATTGTTTTGCTATGGTTGCGAAATGACACAACCTGCACCAGTTTCAGTAACACGAGAATTTTCTGCGTCACCCGACAAAGTTTGGGCACTCGTCACCGACTTGCCTCGCATGGGTGAATGGTCGCCAGAAAACCAGGGCGGCAAGTGGGCCAAGGGAGCAACCGGACCAGCTGTTGGAGCAACGTTTAAAGGCCGAAACAAAAATGGCAAGAAGTCTTGGGGCACAAACGTCAAAGTCAATGCATGCGATGCTCCAAAGAAATTTTCTTTCGGACTGATGGTCTTCGGAAACAACTGGTGTGATTGGGTGTACGAGATTGAGCCAACTGCTGCAGGCAGCAGAGTGACGCACAGTTGGATCGATCACCGCAGCGCTGCGAGCGCATTTCTGGGGAAGGTTGTGAGTGGCGTTGCTGACCGTGCAACACATAACAAAAAGAACATGGAAATCACCATGGACAATCTTGCGAAGGCAGCAAACTAACTAGTTGTGGCGATCCCGCAACAGGGATCTAGCAGTCGAGAGCAGTGCAAAGCTTTACAAAGAGTTCGTCATATGTTTCGAGTGCCTGAAACTGTGGAAACTCGGCCTTGATGTTGTCGGGCGCATGAAATAAGAACCCAGCATCGGCTGCGCCCAACATCGCTGTGTCGTTATATGAGTCGCCAGCAGCAGCAACGCGGTAATTCAGTTTCTTGAAAGCCTCTACGGCAAGTTTCTTTTGGTCGGCTTGGCGCAACTCGAAATCGACAATGTGGTCATCTTTAACAATGAGCCGATGGCAAAATAGCGTCGGCCAGTTGAGCAGGCGCATGAGTGGACGACCAAACTGTTCAAACGTGTCAGAGAGGATGATGACTTGCGTACGTTTGCGCAGTGCATCTAAAAATTCGATGGCACCAGGCATTGGCGACAAACCGGCAATCACTTGCTCGATCCGGCTCATGGTG
>Ga0208566_1000345_pt1 | contig 31834 bp, 29 predicted proteins | sample PL_2010_150m_FD_184159 | JGI IMG/M metagenome (GOLD analysis project Ga0208566, IMG submission 184159) | Freshwater microbial communities from Powell Lake, British Columbia, Canada to study Microbial Dark Matter (Phase II) - PL_2010_150m... | ecosystem: Environmental > Aquatic > Freshwater >...
CACGAGTTCTAGTGTTTAGCCCCGGCTTACTAGACGGCAACCCTCCACCACGGTGGGGTGCTCCGGGTGAAGACCAGATCGATAGCAACAACGCCATCGATAAGCGTGGATCACTCGAACCGTATTACTGCCAACGTTGGCTGAGAGCTTTTGAGTGGTCCCATAACTGGGAGGAACGTAAAAAAATGTCATCATTTTCATTCGACGAGGCAGCCTTTGAAACCCGTCAGATTCACGCCGGGCAGGTCGCAGATCCAACAACTGGCGCTCGCGCGCTACCGCTCTATCAGACAACTGCATATCAATTCCGCGATACAAAACATGCCGCAGATTTATTTGGACTCGCAGAGCTTGGAAATATCTATACCCGCATTATGAATCCAACGCAGGATGTCGTTGAAAAGCGAATCGCTTCCCTTGAAGGTGGCGTTGCAGCTCTTCTACTTGCATCTGGTTCGGCAGCAACAACATTTGCTGTACTTGCCGTTGCAACTGCGGGCGATCACATCGTCTCATCAAAGTATCTCTATGGCGGAACATATAACTTGTTCCATTACACCTTGCCGACATTTGGCGTCGAAGTTACCTTCGTTGATAATCCAAATGACCCAGAGGAGTGGCGCAAGGCCGTTCGTCCAAACACTAAGGCATTTTTCGGTGAGACTATTTCAAACCCAAATAACGATATTTTAGATATCGCAGCCGTTGCAAAGGTTGCACACGAAAACCATGTTCCACTTATCGTTGATAACACTGTTGCAACACCTTATGTCATAAAGCCAATTGAGTTCGGCGCAGATGTAGTCGTGCACTCTGCAACAAAGTTTCTATCAGGTCATGGAAACGCAGTAGTTGGCGCAATTGTAGATTCAGGTAACTTTGATTACGCCCTTTATCCCGAGAAGTTTAAGAGCTTTAATACGCCAGATCCTTCTTATCATGGCCTGGTCTATGCCCAAGCCCTTGGTGTTGGTAGTGCATTCGGTGCGAACTTGGCATACATCTTTAAGATTCGTCTAACTTTGCTTCGCGATATTGGAGCCGCAGTTAGCCCATTTAATGCTTGGCTACTTGCACAAGGTCTTGAGACGTTGACACTTCGCATGAAGCAACATTTAGAGAACGCTAAGGAAGTTGCAACATGGCTTGCGGCACATCCACAAGTTGAGAAAGTGAACTACTCGTGGCTGCCTAACTCTCCATACAACGCACTTGCCACTAAATATGCACCTAAAGGCTCTGGATCAGTACTTTCCTTTGAAATAAAGGGTGGCATCGAAGCAGGTAAGAAGTTTGTTGAAGGACTGACATTGCACTCTCACGTTGCCAATATCGGCGATGTGCGATCACTAGTTATTCACCCTGCTTCAACGACACATTCGCAGCTATCTGCCGAAGAGCTACTCAATGCCGGAGTTAATCCTGGTTTGATTCGCCTATCGGTTGGTCTTGAAGATATCGAAGATATCAAGGCCGATCTAAGCGACGGGTTTGCAGCGGCCAAGTAATGAGTCAAACAGAGGCGTTGGTTACCGGGGCATGGCTTGAAACCCATGCACCCGGTGATCGCCTTTTCATAAATATCGGTGACTTGCTTCTAGAAGATGGCGAAACTTTAGAAGATGTCACGATCGCGTATCAAAGTTGGGGCGTGCTTAATCCTCAAAAAGATAATGCGATTTTAGTTAACCATGCAATGACTGGCTGGTCGGATGTGACTGGCTGGTGGCCATCGATGGTGGGACCCGGTCTGCCATTTGATACAGATAAGTATTTTGTTGTGTGCCCCAATGTTATTGGCGGCTGTCAGGGATCTACGGGGCCATCATCGATTGCACCCGATGGCAAGCGCTATGGCTCACGCTTTCCATCGGTGACGATCAGGGACATGGTTGCAGCCGAAGTTGCCTTTAGCGATGCCTTAGGAATTAGTAAATATCGCCTAGCCGTTGGACCATCCCTTGGTGGAATGCGCGCCCTTGAATGGGCGGTGCAGTTGCCGGAGCGCGTTGGGGCGATATGCACGATCGGCTCTTCAGCCGTTGCAACAGGGGACCAAATCGGCACATCGTCGATTCAAATTCGGGCGATTAAATCCGATCCCAATTATTTCAGTGGGGATTATTACGACAAGGTTTTAGGTCCAATAGAGGGAATGGGTATTGCCAGACGAATCGCCCACCTGACCTATCGAACCGAGGCCGAGATGGATGTGCGCTTTGGTCGCGAGCTACAGGGAGATGACACCGGTCGATTTGCCGTTGAATCCTATTTAGATCATCAGGCAGATAAGTTGGCCCAGCGCTTTGATGCCAATACCTATATCGCCCTGACCGAGGCGATGAATAGCCACGATATTGGTCGAGGACGCGGGGGAGTTGCAGCTGCTTTGGCTGGAATCCAAATCCCAGTAGTTGTCGTCTCTATCGATACGGATCGGCTATTTCCCGTGCGCCTGCAGGCTGAGATCGCCGAGCTTGCCCCATTGGCCGCCCCTTTAGTAACGATTTCATCACCTTTTGGCCATGATGGCTTCCTCGTTGAGGTTGAATCCGTGGGAAATGTGATCCGAGAGGCGCTCGCGCTGGCTTAATCGCTCTAAAACGGTGTTTTCGATGTGCATTTACCCCTGTGGATAAATTATAATATAGACATCGCTTCAGCGCATCGCTGATAAAACCAAAGGACGAATGTGGCTGTATTTAGTGCGCTCAAAAACAAGGGTAAGAAGAAGGACGCTGCGAAAAAAAGCGCGCCTGTAAAGAAAGCTGCAGTTAAAAAAGCGGCACCGGCGAAAAAAGCAGTTGCAAAAAAGGCAGCGCCCGCGAAGAAAGCAGTCGCGAAAAAAGCAGCGCCAGTTAAAAAAGCTGCGCCAGTAAAGAAGGCCGTTGCAAAACCCGTCAAGATTGAACTGAAAAAAGATTTAACGGCAAAAGATGTTCAAGCGATAGTCGATGCCAAGCATGCAGTTACACGAAACCACGAGATTTTAGCTGAGCTCGAACTTCGCGGCGTTACATTCATTAACCGCATTCCAAAGAAGGCAGATAAAGATTTAGTTGATGAGGCTCGCGCATTAGCCGCTGAGATCCCAATCATAATTGAAAAACTTCGCAAAGCCGGTCTTGGAACACCTGCCCGCATTTTAAAGAAGGCAGAGTATGCACTCATCGAGCCTAAGCCAGCTCCTGTTGTAGCTGAAGTTAAGGCTGGTAAAGCTGCAATCGTAAGTATCGATGGAGAAGAAGTAGAGCTTGAAGAGGTAGAGCTTGAAGACGTTGAAACGCTAATTGCCGAAGCCGTTGACTTAGTTGACGCTGAAGCAGAAGACAAGGTTCGAGTAGTTACTCTCTCTGATGAATCCAGTAAGGCAAAGGGTTCATTTACTTTGGCAGATTCTGAGGCCGATGATGAAGAGGAAGATAAGAACGAGCGCGAAAAACTAAAGAAGGATTTGCGAAACGTTAATATCGTCATCGAAGCTATTAACTCAAAGATTAATAACGCCGCAACCCCAACACGTTATGGAATCGCAGAGGCTGAGTCAAAGGCGCTGACATACAAGCAGATTCAACAGCAGTTTGAAATGAAGACTTTTACTGAAAAATCAGCGAAAACAGCGGCCGAGGCAGTGACAATTGGCTCATTAAAGAATCTTGAAGACTTGCTCAACTACTTCATTGAAAAAATGAAGGTTGTACAGCGCGAAATTAAGTACTTACCACCTGAGCAGACGGTTATGACTGCCGGTGCAACTGCCGATCCAGTTAAGGATTACTTAAAGCAGATCGGTCGCGTAGCACTCCTTAACGCCGAGCTCGAAGTTGAGTTAGCAACACGCGTTGAAGTCGGTCTATTTGCCGAATCAAAGTTGAAGAATGAAAAGAAGATGGAAAAGAAGTTAAAGCGTGAGCTCGAGTGGCTTGTTGAAGATGGCAAGCGCGCAAAGAATCACTTGCTCGAGGCAAACCTTCGTCTCGTTGTATCTCTTGCTAAGCGCTATACCGGTCGCGGAATGCTTTTCCTCGACTTGATTCAAGAGGGTAACTTAGGTTTGATCCGCGCAGTTGAGAAGTTCGACTACACAAAGGGTTACAAGTTCTCAACGTACGCAACATGGTGGATTCGCCAAGCAATCACTCGTGCGATGGCAGACCAGGCCCGCACAATCCGTATTCCAGTTCACATGGTTGAAGTTATTAACAAGTTGGCACGTGTACAGCGCCAGATGTTGCAAGACTTAGGTCGCGAACCGACACCAGAAGAGCTCGCAAAAGAGCTCGATATGACCCCTGAAAAAGTTGTTGAGGTTCAAAAGTATGGCCGCGAACCGATCTCACTTCACACACCACTTGGTGAAGAGGGCGATAGCGAGTTCGGAGATCTTATTGAAGACTCCGAAGCCGTTGTTCCAGCCGATGCCGTTTCATTTACATTGCTCCAAGAGCAGTTGCACTCAGTTCTAGATACTTTATCCGAACGTGAAGCCGGTGTAGTTGCGATGCGCTTTGGTTTAACCGATGGCCAGCCAAAGACTTTGGATGAGATCGGAAAGGTATACGGCGTTACTCGCGAGCGTATCCGCCAGATTGAATCTAAGACAATGTCGAAGCTTCGTCACCCATCCCGTAGCCAAGTACTGCGCGATTACTTAGATTAAAAATGGCTAATCCAACTATCTACATCAACCCCGTCAGTGGATCGATAAAGATCCTTGGCGCGGTTGATTTTGTAGATGCGCAGGGCAATATTCTTGAAACTAAAGAGAACGTGAAGTTTTGTGGCTGTTCTTTAAGTAAAGATAAGCCTTGGTGTGATGGCAGTCATAAAGCCATCACGCAACCAACGACTTAAATAGCAGAGGTTTCTACGAGCTTTTCGCTCTCATCAATAATCGTGGCAGCTACGCTCTTAAGCTTTTCAGCGTATTCCTTGCCATGATGAGCACAGAACATGAGCTCTCCACCATTGAGAAGTACTGCCCGCACATAGGCCTGGGCTCCGCAGCGATCACAGCGGTCAAGGGCGTTAAGAGGTACTGATTCGAGCATTACTTGTTCTGACATATCTCTCTCCGTTCTCGGTGGTCGTACTTTATATGGAACATCAAACCATGTCTGGTTATTCCCCGCTCGTTATTATCGAAGTAATTTGCTCAGAATTGCCAGAGAATTGGCAGATTATCAGTATCAACTGACATATTCGGCGCGTTTAACGGCGATTAATCCCCATGGGCGATAACCTTTCGCCCCGTGGCAGACAAAGATTCCTCACCCTCAAACACTGTGACGGATAGCTATACCGCAAAGGATTTAGCGGTACTTGAAGGCCTTGATGCCGTTCGCAAGCGCCCTGGAATGTATATCGGCTCCACTGATTCACGTGGACTCATGCATTGCTTATGGGAAATCATCGATAACTCTGTAGATGAATCGTTGGCCGGACATTGTAAGAAAATTGAAATTAATCTTGAATCAGATGGCTCCGTTGAAGTCCATGATGATGGTCGCGGAATTCCAGTTGATAAAGAGCCAAAGACTGGTTTAACCGGTGTTGAAGTTGTATTAACAAAGCTGCATGCCGGTGGAAAATTTGGTGGCGGATCATATGCGGCCTCTGGCGGTCTACACGGAGTTGGCGCATCAGTTGTTAACGCTCTTGCATCGCGTCTTGATGCTGAAGTTGATCGCGATGGAAAGATTTACTGGATGTCCTTTCAGCGTGGGACAGCCGGAATCTTTGATGGCGATGGACCAAAGGCACCCTTTGAACCCGCCTCAGGCCTGCGCGTAATTGGAAAGATTTCTAGCAAAGTAACTGGCACACGTATTAAATGGTGGTCAGATAAGCAGATTTTCCTCAAAGAGGCAGAGCTTGAGCTTGAAGATATTTATGATCGCGCCCGTCAAACCTCTTATTTGGTACCGGGCTTAACACTTATCGTTAACGATAATCGCACGAAGACTAAGACGACTGAGACTTTCTTTCACAAGAGCGGTATCACCGAATACTGTAATTTCTTGCAACCTGATGAACCGGTAGGCGATGTAATCCGAATTTACGGTACTGGTCACTACCAAGAGACTGTTCCCGTATTGGATGAAAAAGGCCACATGGTTTCTACTGAGGTTGAGCGCGATATGGAAGTTGATATTGCGATGAAGTGGGGCAATGGCTTTGAAACGACCCAGCGCTCCTTTGTAAATATTATTGCAACCCCTAAGGGCGGCACGCATGTACTTGGCTTTGAACGCTCACTTGTTAAGGTCATCAACGAGGCGCTTCGATCAACTAAGACTCTTGCCAACAAAGAGGCCGATGTTATTAAAGATGACATCCTCGAAGGAATGACGGCCGTCATCACCGTGCGAATGTCAGAGCCACAGTTTGAAGGTCAAACAAAAGAAGTTCTGGGAACTGCCGCCGCCACTCGAATCGTTGCAGCAGTTGTTGCAGATAAGATGAAAGAGTATTTCAACACCACCAAGCGAATCGATAAAGCTAACGGTCGCCTTGTCCTAGAGAAAATAGCTTCGGCTTCCCGTACTCGAATCTCTGCACGTGCTCATAAGGACTTACAACGACGCAAGAACGCACTTGAGTCATCATCTCTTCCTACAAAGCTCTCAGATTGCCGCTCAGAGGATGTAACGCGTACTGAGTTGTTTATCGTAGAAGGTGATTCAGCCCTCGGTACAACCAAGGCCGCGCGCAATAGTGAGTTCCAAGCAATTTTGCCGATTCGCGGAAAAATCCTTAACGTTCAAAAGGCATCGCTTTCACAGATGCTCGAAGATAAAGAGTGCGGATCGATTATTCAAGTCATCGGTGCCGGTTCTGGTAAATCCTTCGAGCTCGATGAGGCCCGCTATGGTCGAGTGATTTTGATGTCTGATGCCGACGTTGATGGCGCGCATATTCGTTGTCTGCTACTTACTTTGATGTATCGCTACATGCGACCCCTGATTGATTCGGGCCGTGTATTTGCAGCTATCCCTCCATTGCACCGCATTGAAGTTGTGGGCGGGGGAGGCAAGAAGGGCGATTACATCTACACCTATAGCGATGATGAGATGCGGAAAATTACCGCTGATTTAAAGAAGAATGGCAAGAAGTGGAAAGAGCCTATTCAGCGCTATAAAGGTCTTGGCGAAATGGATGCCGACCAACTGCGTGAGACAACAATGGATCCAGATGCACGTACTTTGCGCCGAATCACAGTCTCTGATGCAACGGCAGCTGAGGCAATGTTTGAACTATTGATGGGCAGCGATGTCGCCCCACGTAAGGAATTTATCGCTAACGCAGAAATCGATCGCGACCACATCGACGCTTAGTTTTCCACAGATGGTTTGGCTTTAATTCTTCAGGCTATACTTTTCTCGTTACCCCCCGCCGTCCTCCGGGACAGGCGGGGTGTTTCTATTTACGGGGGATTCCTTGGAATATGCACGCGTTGGATTTGTAATTGACTATCAAAATATGCATTTAACAGCCCACAATCTCTTTTCTCCCAATGTGAAAAAGGGTGCCTCCTTGCTTCATCCTCTACATCTAGCGCAGAGCGTTATTAGTCGCCGCGGAGATTTCTTCAAGGATCAGGTAACGCAATTTGAAATCACTCAGGTTCGCGTATTCCGAGGGCTACCAAGTAATAAGCAAGAGCCCCAAAGATACGCTCAAAACTTGTCTCAAAAATCTGAATGGTCCAAAGATAAGCGCGTAAGAGTCGAGTACCTCGAACTTAAATACAGGACGAAGCAAGGCTTGCCTCCGCAAGAAAAAGGTATTGATGTTTTGACCGCTTTGAATTTTGTAGAGATGGCGCAGAGTAGTGAATTTGATTTAGTAATTTTGATGACGCATGACACGGACCTGCAGCCCGCTCTGAAAATGGCTACCTTGAATATTGGAGTTAGGATTGAGACCGCTGGGTGGGCTGGGTTGAATAAGCTTCGCTTGAAGGAGAAAAAGCTGTTTCATACATACTTGACAGTTGGAGATTTTAAAAATTCAATCGACCAAAAAGACTACTCTAGAAAAGGTATAGAAAATTAGTCGATAGAGACTAAGTCGAAGTACTCCTCTTTCCATAGATCCTCATCGCCATCTGGCAGCAAGATAACGCGCTCAGGCTTAAGGGATTGAACTGCGCCCTCATCGTGGCTAACCATGATTACCGCGCCTTGGTACTCACTTAAAGCCCCAAGAATCTCAGCACGAGATGCTGGATCTAAGTTGTTTGTCGGCTCATCGAGAAGTAAAACGTTGGCTGCCGATACAACAAGAACAGCTAAAGCAAGACGTGTTCGCTCACCACCTGATAAAACCTTAACTGGCTTATGAACATCATCGCCGATAAATAGGAATGAACCCAAAGTATTACGGGCTTCAGGCTCGCGCAGATCAGGAGTAGCCGACATCATGTTCTCAAGCACTGTGCGCTCAAAGTCCAAGCCTTCGTGCTCCTGGGCGTAATAACCAATTTTTAATCCATGGCCATGTTCGACAGTGCCCGTATCAGATTCAAGTTCACCGGCGAGAATTCTAAGAAGTGTTGTTTTTCCCGCACCGTTAAGACCAAGAATGACAACGCGCGATCCCTTATCGATGACACAAGAGACGTCGGTAAAGATTTCGAGGGATCCATAAGATTTGGAGAGCTCTTCGCCCGATAGGGGAGTCTTACCGCATGGGGCAGGGGTCGGAAAGCGAAGACGTGCAACTTTGTCGCTGACACGAACATCTTCAAGACCAGAACGTAGTTTTTCAGCACGACGTAACATGCCTTGGGCCGCGGTTGCCTTGCTTGCTTTAGCACGCATCTTTTCGCCCTGCTTCTGCAAAATCTCGGCACGCTTTTCAGCATTAGCGCGCTCTTTCTTACGGCGATGCTCATCTTGTTCGCGCTGTAATAAATATGCTTTCCAGCCTAAGTTATAAACATCGATGACGTTGCGGTTAGCATCTAAGTAGAAGACTTTATTTACGACGGTCTCAATCAGATTAACATCGTGAGAGATGATGACAAGTCCACCAGAGTACTTGGCTAGAAAATCTCGTAGCCAAATGATGGATTCAGCATCTAAGTGGTTAGTTGGCTCATCGAGCAGAAGAGTTTCGGCGCCACTAAAGAGAATTCGAGCGAGCTCAATACGTCGGCGTTGACCGCCAGATAACGTTGAAAGTTCGTGGGCAAAGACGGCCTCTGTCACGCCAAGGGAAGTTGCAATAGCTTCAGCCTCTGCTGTTGCCGCATATCCGCCGGCGGCACTGAATTCGTGTTCAACGCGTGTGTATCGATCCATCGCTTTTTCAAGGGCCTCGCCCTCGGTCGTCGACATCTCTTCCTCAACTTGTCGCATGCGATGTGAAATCTGATCTAAGTTACGGGCCGACAAAATGCGCTCGATCACAGAGCCTGGTTCATCGCCTGTGCGCGGATCTTGTGGCAGGTAACCGATTTTGCCAGTGCGATTAACGGCGCCGCCAGCGGGCATCGTCTCTCCAGCTAAGACCTTTGCAAGTGTTGATTTACCGGCACCGTTTCGACCAACAAAACCGATGCGATCCCCGCTATTGATACGTACGGTCACGCCTTTAACAAGCAGGCGGGCACCAGCACGTAGTTCGAGAGCTTGGGTTGAAATCACACCGTATTCTAGCCGAGTTTAAGCAGCACCAATTCTCGTCTTACGAGGCGTAGCAAATGACTTAGATACGGCAGTTAACTCATCAGAGACCTGCGTCTTGATGGCATCTTCGCTTTTAAGCAGTTTTGTCAGCTCAGCGATTATCGATTTGAGTTCTTTCTGCTCAGTTTCAAGTTCCAATTTGCTCATCTTGGTCAAACGACGAAGCGGCATATCCAAGATATATGTGACCTGTTCGTCATTTAACGTGAAATCCTTCATCAATTTTTCCTTGGCCGTTGCTGCATCATCGCTAGCGCGGATGATCTTAATAACCTTATCGATATCGATAATCGCCTTTAAGAGACCGTCAACCAAAGTCAGACGTGCTTGAGCTTTGGCTTTGCGGTACTCGCTACGGCGGCGGACTACTTCAATGCGGTGCTCGATGAAGACCTTGAGAAGTTCTTTTAAACCAAGAGTTTGCGGACGGCCCTTTACTAAGGCCACTGCGTTGATTGAGAAGGCATCTTCCATAGGAGTCAATGCATATAACTGCTCAAGAACTTTTTCAGGCTCAAAGCCATTTTTAAGTTCGATAACAACGTTAGTGCCTGTCTGTCCATCGGTTAAATCGATGATGTCGCTGATACCTTGAATCTTCTTAGCCTTAACTAGGGCTGCGATGCGTTCGACTACTTTTTCAGGCCCGATCGTAAATGGAAGCTCCTTAATAACAAGGCCCATTTTTCGAGATGAGACTTTTTCGATCTCAACACTTGCGCGGACTTTAAATGAGCCTTTACCTGTGGCGTATGCCTCGCGTACGCCCTCTAAACCAACAAGCTCGCCACCCGTTGGAAAATCAGGACCCGGAATATATTTCATCAACTGTTTAACTGTGGCAGTTGGATTTTCAATCAGAAACTTTGTTGCAGCGATAACTTCGCCCAAGTTATGTGGTGCCATATTTGTAGCCATACCGACTGCGATTCCAGAGCCACCATTGACGAGCAGGTTGGGATATGCAGCAGGAAGTACTAATGGCTCTGAGAGTTGACCATCGTAGTTAGGACCAAAATCAACGGTATCTTCATCGGCCTCTGCAACCATTGCCATTGCGGCAAGCGCAAGGCGGGCTTCGGTATAACGCATTGCGGCAGGACCGGCATCGAGTGAACCAAAGTTTCCGTGTCCATCGATGAGTGGCAAGCGCATTGAAAATGATTGCGCCATGCGAACGAGCGCATCGTAGATTGCACCATCACCATGCGGGTGCAACTTACCCATTACTTCACCGACAACACGCGCACTCTTTACATGTCCGCGCTCTGGACGAAGACCCATATCTGCCATCTGATGAAGAATGCGGCGATGAACGGGCTTTAAACCATCACGTGCATCGGGTAGCGCGCGAGAATAAATTACTGAGTATGCATACTCAAGAAACGATTCAGAAACTTCTTTGGAGACATCGATATCAACGATCTTGCCTGGATACTCTCCAGGTTTTGGACCAGTTGGTTTCTTAGCCTTGCTCTTTGTCGGTGTCTTTGCCATGGGGGAGATTGTGCCAACTACATGGGTTAATTCAGGGGAGGGCGCGCCCCAACTGTTGCAACACACTTTGCAGCCAACGCAGTTCCAGCCGATAAAGCCTTCTCGAGGTCACGTGTTTCAAGCCACATTGGGATGAATCCAGCTGCGAATGAATCTCCAGCACCGGTTGTATCGACGACATTTGTTGTGACCGCTGGGACTCTGATTGATTGATCATTAAAGACCGCCATTGCACCACGTGAACCCAGTTTGATGACAACAAGGGGAGTGTATTTTTGCAAACTCTCCTCTGCACTCTCAATATCGGTGGCATTGCCCAAGTAAAGAGCCTCTTCGGCATTTAGCAAGATGCCATCCATGAGAGCGACCCAGGATAAAACTTCTGCAAGCGGAACAATCTTCATCGCGCCCGTTGTTGTTGGATCGAAGAAGATTGGGATACCTGCCGCTTTTACTTTTTTAATCATTGCTAAGACGGCATCTCGACTACGGAAATCAAGTAGGGCATAACCGCTTAAATACACACCGTCGATGCCCTCGAGTGGAGGTAGATCACTTACCTCTAAATCCGCATTAGCTCCGTTGTCAGGAAACATAGTTCTTTCCCCATTGGCATCTACCAAAATCACAACAACGCCTGTTGGCCGACCAGAGCGCATTAGATTCAAATGTTCTACGCCATATTTATCGAGGTCAGAGATTAATGCAAAGCCAACTGGATCATTGCCAACTCGGGCGACTAACTGAGCTTTAGTATTAGTTCGCGTAATCCATGTTGAAACATTGGCCGCTTGCCCACCTGGGTGTGTAGAGATTCGGCTAGCAGTGTCATTTCCGTAGTTAATGCTCTCTTTTAGTTGAGCAATAACATCTAGAGCTAAGTCACCGATACATAGGATCTTTTTCATTTCAGTGCAACGGCAATCTCTGCAGCCAAAGCACAGTTAGATTTAATAATCTCAGTATTAATTGCAAGGGACTCACCATGTGATGCCTTATGGAAATGCTCTAAGAGAAATGGCGTTACTGCTTTTCCATCGACTCCGTCATGGGCAGCTTTTGCTAAGCCAGCGGCCAGGATCTGGTCGTGGAGCGCTTTTGCCATCTCTTTCTTTACTGGATTTGCAACAATCAAAGCTTTGAACTGAGTCGATATGGCAGTGCGAGCTTTAATAATTGCGGCAATTTCATCGGCGCTATCGACGCGATGCTCTAAATCAAATCCTGAATCAGTTAAGTAAAATCCTGGAAAACGATTGGTTTTGTATCCAACTAGTCCTATAGCAAGAGTTTCAAGACGCTCGAGAGTGGCATGAACATCAAGGATCGACTTTACGCCGGCACAGATAACAGTCATATCTAATTGGGAGAGAGCTGTTAGATCTGCAGATTCATCAAATGACTCGTTGGCGCCGCGATGTACTCCACCTAGACCACCAGTAGCAAAAATATTTATGCCAGCGATGGCAGCAATATGGGCAGTTGCTGCGACTGTAGTTGCTGCACTCTTTCCTTGAGCGATGATGATCGCCAAATCTCTAATAGATGCCTTGGAAATATCATCACGATTTGCGATTGCCTCAAGCTCGACCTGTTCAAGGCCAACGTGCACAAAACCATCCAAGAGAGCGATTGTTGCCGGAACTGCCCCATGGTCTCGAATAATTCTTTCGCACTCGATTGCAACCTCTAAGTTTGAGGGGCGCGGCAGGCCATGACTAATAATCGTTGATTCGAGGGCAACAAGAGGTCTTCCCGCTGCGATTGCATCGCTAACCTCGGCAGAGTACTTAATTGCGTTTTTCACATGCATAACCTTAGCGGATGTAATGAGAAGATAGGCACGTGCATTTATCGCAGATAACTCCTTCAATCTTTTCCTCCCTTGGGCTATCTACAGCTGAAGATTTGATCAATGTGGGAGAGAGCCCAATGGGCAGAGAAATACTTTTTCTCATTGATGGTTTCGGTGCAGATGTTTTGGATAGTTATGCCGATCACATGCCGACAATCTCAAGGTTGGCCAAACATGCCATCGTAAATACTGCGTTTCCTTCAACGACTGCGACAAGCCTGGCAACGCTAACAACCGGCACTCTGCCTGGCGTCCATGGAATGTTAGGTTACACAGTGCAAGTCCCGCGCAGTGGTGGTCGAATTTTAAATGCACTTAAATGGGATGAGCGCGTGGATCCAAATATTTGGCAGCCAGTTCCAACATTATTTGAACGCGCCATGGCAGAAGGCATTCACGTTTCACATGTTGCTGCTAAGCGCTATGAAAATAGTGGCTTTACTCGTGCAGTCTTTCGCGGCGCAGAGTATCGAGGAGCAAATGTTGTTACTGATCTAGTTGCCCAAACGAAGGAGGCATTACGCAAGACTCCATCATTTGTTTATCTTTACATGAATGATTTAGATGTAGCCGGCCATAGCGATGGCGTAGGCAGTGATAAGTGGCTAGCTGCCTTAGTGATGATTGATCAAATGTTGGCAAGTCTGATGAAGGAAGCACCTCAAGGGACTCGCATTTGGCTGACATCTGATCATGGCATGATAAACGTAGGGGAAAAGATAGTTTTAGGTGAAAAGAATCCCTTACTAGAAAATATTGCAGTTATTGGTGGTGAACCCCGTGCGCGCCATCTCTATCTGAATTCTGATCACGATAGTGAAGCCGCTCGCGTTAATGTCGCAAGTATTTGGCAGGAGTATTTGGGCAATCGCGTAGATGTCTTTACTCGCGAGCAAGCAGTGGCAAAAAATCTCTTTGGTGATGTTGTAAGTGCTGATTCACTAGATCGCATGGGGGAAATTATTGCTGTGGCAAAGGGCGCAGTGGTATTAATTGACCCAACACGCATTGATAAAGAGGGTTTAATGGTTGGGCATCATGGGGCAGATAGTGAGATAGAAACGCAAGTTGGTTTGCTTACGACAACATTGAGCTAACTCTCTAGAGCCAGTGTGCCTTTTTGAATTTATAGAAAAGGAAGCCACTTAGCGAAGTAACAATTGAAATCACAAGTGGATAGCCATATTTCCATTCAAGCTCTGGCATAAATTTAAAGTTCATACCGTAAATTCCGGCAATCATTGTTGGGCCGGCAGCTAGCGCAACCCAAGCAGAGATCTTTCGAACATCTTCATTTTGGCGAACTTGTACATGCGCCAAATCTGCCTGTAAAGCTGTGGTGAGAAGTGAATCCATGCCGGACGCATGTTCGCAGGCACGAAGCAAGTGATCGAGCGTGTCTCTAAAGAATGGCTTTAAGGCTTCAGGTGTTTCTGTGAATGTTTCAGAGACTAATTTTTGTAGCGGCATGACTAGCGGCTCAATCGCATGTCGATATTCAATGAGCTCGCGCTTAAGGAAGTAAATCTCTTGAGAAAAAGTCTGACGTTTTCCACCGAAGACCTTTGTTTCTAAGTTAATAACATCGTTTTCGAGCTCAGTTGCTATCAACGTATATTCATCGATCACGCGATCGACCACAGCATGAAGTACAGCAAAAGGTCCAAGTGCGAGGAATTCAGGTTTAGCCTCTAACTCGTGTCGAACGGTAACTAAAGGGGTGCCTTCTCCGTGGCGCACGATAACGATGAACTCTTTTTCGATAAAGCAGATTAATTCACCGGTAGATATGGCGCTATTAGCCTCATTATAGAAAACCGTCTTTAAAGTGAAAAATGTTAAGCCTTCGTACTCTTCTATCTTTGGGCGTTGTTGGGCGTGCACTGCATCTTCAACTGCCAATGGGTGAAAGTTAAGTTCTCCTACGATATGTTCAAATTCGCTCTCAGTAGGGGCCGAGAGCCCTAACCAAACAAAGCCACCAGAGGTTCGTGCAATATCTACTAAGTCAGAGATGTCTGTAGGACCAGGAATGCGATTACCATTTTGATATAGAGCGGAATCGACAATCACAGTTAAGTGCTACTGATCTTCAGTTGGTTTAATACCAAACATAATTTCATCCCAGCTTGGAACCTTTGCCCGTGCAACAACACCATCTCGTGTCGCCTCATCATCTGGTAGCTCGCGAATGACGGCAAGACGGGGTACTTCAACTTCAGTGTTGTTGTTTTGACGAAGAGATGGGTGATTTGATTCAGAGTAGATAAGCCCCGGAGCAGATTGTGGGGCAGGCCGTGGAACCGGTTCGTCTCCCATCATCCAACGTGCATTTTCATCAAGGGAGGTCACAAGGCGTCGAGTGGGATCAAAGTTCCAGACTGCGGTTCCGCCTCCGTTGCTATTCGGATAGTGGAGCTCAACTGACCATGTTCCATCCTCATGGCGCCATGTAAGCCAAGAAAGATCGGCTAAATCAACGTTGCGCGGTGCAAGACGAGAAACTACGACACCTAGAAGCGTGACCGGCTCGCGTCCACCTTCTTTGCGAATAGGAATCTGTTGGGCTTGATCAATTATATAAATGCGCTCTTGAAGAATTGGACCAGAGAAACGATCAATCTTTTCAAGTGAAATATTATTTTCGCGAGCTAGATTATCTGGCAGCTCGCCTGCGCGTAAACGTCGTTGAATCTCTTTGATTGAAATCGAATCAGCGACCGTCTCGGGTACAGATGCTAAACGAGTCTGATTGATGCTCGCACGTAAAGAGTCGCTGATAGGAAGTGAAAAATCCTTGCCATCGTCATCATGAAGACGCAGATGGGTGCCCTCATCGTTTTTGTCGATGAATCTGAGTTCAGTCATGTTTGGAAGAATAACCGATGAGCGCCTTATAAGTGGTGAAGTAAGGCAGCGTGGCTAGAACTGCAACACACATAAATCCGAGTGGGACCCAATAAGCGTTCTGGGCTCCGTAGTTATCAATAGTCCAACCGGATATCGCACTGGCCATCGCCCCGCCCAGCGGCATACCTGCCACGACCCAACCCAGAGTCTGCGTTATCTGCTCAGGAGGAACGGCGGTTTCGGCAATTCCGTAAGCGTTCACGAGCAATGGAGCGATAGTAAAGCCATTAAAAAAGAGCGCGATTCCTAAGGCCACAATTGAATGAACAAAGAGAAGTGGAATTACCATAATCGTTAGTGCAATGAGAAATATTATGAAACGTGCGGCATGAGACATTTTCCATTTTATTAGCCCGTTAATGATGGCGGCGACGGCGCTGCCGCTCGACCAGATTGCAAGAAGCAGACCAGATTGAGCTTTGTGACCATATAAATCCGTAAATGCAACGGTAATAATCGCAACAGCGCTGAAGAAGCCCCCGACAAATATTATTGGAAGGACAACGGCCTGCAATGATTTGCTCCGAATGGCCGCAGGATGTGGATCCTTCTTAAGCCTCGGAGATGGGGGAGGCTCAGTTGCCTTCAGGCTCGCGTAGTAAGGCATTCCAATTAAAAGAAAAATAATTCCTGCAATTAGACCGGCAGCAGGTGCGATTGATGTGGCACATGCGGTGGCGATAATTGGCCCACCAATAAATACGACCTCATCGTTGAGGGCTTCCAGTGAGTACGCGGTGTTGATTAAATGGCGATTGCCCTCATCTTCACGTGTGGATGTTTTATCGGGACTCAAGACGTGTAACCAGCGACGACGTACAAGTCCTCCGAGATTTATTGAACTCGCCTCAGCAAATATAATTGATGCAAACCAGGTCCATGTGGGTGCATCATTGAGAACAAGCACCATAAATAGAATAATCCCAAAGACTTTAAAGGGGACTACTCGGATTATAAGAGCCCGCTGTCCAATGCGATCTGAGAATCCCGACCAGAAGGGCATAGCGATCGACATGACGATAGCTGCCGTTGCACTCAGCGCCCCAGCCAAAGCATAAGAATCACTTACTGCTACAACAATGAAAATGAGCGCCAGAGAGTCCATCGAAATCGGCATGCGCCCAATAAGACCTGCCACTGAAAATTTGACTGCGCCTTCAGTACGAAAGAGAGTTGTATAGGCGCTGAACATAGTGGTGAGTCTATGTCAGGCTAGACTCAGGCCATGAGTGATAGCAAGCAGATTCTCGAGTTAGCTTTGGCAATTGCGCATAAAGCAGGAGAGCTGTTAATGGATCGTCCCGCATCGTGGAATTTAACTGTTAAATCCACCGCTATCGATATTGCAACACAGATGGATCATGCGAGTGAAAAGCTAATAGTTGAAGCAATTCTCACCGCACGCCCCAATGATGGAATTATTGGCGAAGAAGGTGCAGATCGCGAGGGAACGAGCGGCATTTCGTGGGTGATTGATCCAATTGATGGAACGGTTAATTACTTTTACGGTCTGCCGGGTTGGAATATCAGCATCGGAGTAAAGGATTCGCAAGGGACGTTGGTTGGCGTAGTTCACTCCCCAACATTTAATTCAACGTGGCACGCAGTTAGGGGAGGCGGGGCATTTCTCAATAACGAGAAAATTGAGTGCAATAATCCTGTTGAGTTAGATAGAGCCCTCATTGCTACCGGCTTTGCCTATGAAGTAAAAGATCGTGAAAATCAGATTGAGATTATTGATCGATTAATTCCTAAAATCCGAGATATTCGCCGAATGGGAGCCGCTGCTACAGATCTATCGTTCGTAGCAAGTGGAATGGTTGATGGATATATCGAAACAGGCCTGAAAGAGTGGGATTTAGCCGCAGGCTCATTAATAGCCCGTGAGGCCGGAGCCATTGTCACAACACAGATCTGGCGTGGAATGGAGCTCACTATCGCTGCCGGCCCCGCCCTTCATGCGCGATTGAGCCTAGAAATCCCTGCGTAGATTCACGATTTACGCTCGAGGCCCCTTATATGGCAGGATACGCAGTCTGCACCGCCACAGCGAGTGCTTTTATCAGCAAAGAGAAAAAGGTACGTAGATGAACATCCTTGACGCCGTAGATGCAGCATCCCTGCGCCATGACATCCCACAGTTTCGCGCTGGCGATGAACTCAAAATCCACGTACGTGTTATTGAAGGTAGCAAGAGCCGCCTTCAGGTCTTCCAAGGAATTGTTATGCGCCGTCAGGGCGATGGAGTCCGCGAGACTTTCACTGTCCGTAAAGTTTCTTACGGTGTCGGTGTAGAGCGTACTTTCCCAGTACACACACCTGTTATTGAAAAGATTGAGCTAGTAAAGAAGGGCGATGTACGTCGCGCCAAGCTTTACTACCTACGCGATCTTCGCGGTAAAGCTGCAAAGATTCGCGAAAAGCGCGATGGCATCGAAGGTTACGGTGATGGAATTCTTTCAACACCTGTTGCTGTAATTCCTGAGCCAATAGTGGCTGAAGCTCCTGTTGTTGAAGCCGTGGTTGAAACTCCGGTTGTTGAAGCTGTGGTTGTGTCCGAGCCAATAACAATCGAAGCGGTGTCCGAGGTTCCAGCTGAAGTAGCGACAACAGATGTCGTGCCTGAAGCCGAAACTCCGCAAGCTTAAAGTTTCGCACCTAATGCGTCGCAAGGGCTCCCTATTTCAGGAGCTCCCACTTCTAGTAGTGGTTGCGCTTGTAGTCTCACTATTAATTAAGACTTTCTTGGTGCAGTTTTTCTACATCCCTTCCGGCTCTATGGAAAATACACTGCAGGTACAAGACCGCGTTGCAGTAAATAAGATCCCAATTCTCTCCCGCCATATTTCGCGCGGAGATGTCGTGGTCTTTAGAGATCCCGCTAATTGGTTACCAGAGGTCAGCGAGAGCTCCTCTTCACCTATTATTTCAAAGGTTAGAGCTGGATTGGTAGCCGTCGGAGTTCTTCCAAATCCTGCAAAGCAATACTTAGTTAAGCGAGTAATTGGCGTTGCAGGCGATCATGTTATTTGCTGCACTACAAAGGGTTTATTAACCGTTAATGGCACTGCAGTAACTGAGCCGTACATCTTTAAAGGTAACGTGCCCAGTGACATGAACTTTGATGTCACTGTGCCCAAAGGAAAGATTTGGGTCATGGGAGATCACCGTGAGGCAAGCGCCGATTCACGCTATCACCAAGAGGATATTAATAAGGGAATGGTTCCGCTCACTCGTGTAACTGGCAGAGTCTTTGCAGTTATTTGGCCGTTAAAAAATGCAGCTTATATTCCACAGATAGACGTCGTTAAGTAGCCCTTAGTGAAAGTGATTGAGCAAGGGCTCATCAATGCAGGTATTTCACCGATTGCGGGTGTGGATGAAGCAGGTCGCGGTGCATGTGCGGGTCCGCTTGTAATTGCAGCAGTAATTTTAAATGATCCATTTGCTCCAGAATTATCTCTAGTTCGGGATTCAAAAGAAGTTTCCGAAAGCAAACGTGAAGAACTCTTCGCGGTAATTTCTTCCATCGCTGCATCCATTAGCGTTGTCATTGTTCCAGCAAGTGAAATCGATAAGCGCGGAGTCCATGCAGCAAATCTCGATGGAATGCGCCGTGCCGTTCATGGATTAGAACAAACACCTGCATATATATTAACCGATGGTTATGCAATAGAAGGTTTGGGAATTCCGAATTTGGCGGTCTGGAAAGGTGATCAAGTTGTCGTATCGATTAGTGCGGCATCAATCATCGCGAAAGTGACGAGGGATCGCATTATGCGCGCAATGGATACGCAATTCCCGCAGTATGGTTTTGCAAAACACAAGGGCTATATCACCGCCGCCCACACCGCTGCCCTCAATACCAACGGGGTGTGCATAGAACATCGCCGCTCATTTTCAAATATTGCAGCGCTCATCCACAAGTAAATCTGTATCTAGCACGCTTGTCAGGGCGAGTATTTATCGTCGCCGGTTATGCAAACAAAAAATAATCAACGTACAGGCGCCTTTGGCGAAGAAGTCGTCACTCAATATTTAACTGCTAAGAATGCCGAAATAATTGAACGAAACTGGCGAATTCGCGAAGGTGAAATCGACATCATTGCGCTGCAGCCTTCGGGTGTATTCGCCTTCATTGAGGTCAAGACGCGATCCTCTTTGGCCTTTGGCCATCCATTTGAAGCTATTAATCGGGATAAGGCGCATCGTATGCAGCGCTTGGCCCTTGGATGGCTAGCAACTCATGGCTGCCTGGGGTGTGAATACCAGATCGATGTTGCGGCAGTTCTTATTGCACCCGATGGTTCACATTCAATTGAGTACAGAGAAAATCTTCTATGAACCTTGCACTGACGACATCGGTTGCACTTCTTGGGCTGGATGGCCATCTTGTTACGGTTGAAGTTGATATCGCAGATGGCTTGCCGAATTACTCTCTACTTGGATTACCTGATGCTGCTTTGACTGAGTCTCGGGAGCGTGTGCGGGCGGCGATGGTTAATTGCGGAGAGATCTGGCCCAATCGAAAAGTAACTGTCTCACTCTCTCCTGCGTGGTTACCGAAAAGTGGATCAGGATTTGATCTTGCGATCTGCATTGCGATTCTTTCTGCTCACGAAACTATTCCCACCGAACGAATCAGCAGTGTTGTATTTCTCGGAGAACTCTCACTCGATGGCCGTATCCGTTCGGTACGAGGTGTGTTGCCTGCATTGATGGCGGCGTATAAATCAGGAATCACCACGGCCGTTGTTCCACTAGCAAATGCTGCCGAGGCAGGGCTAATGCAGGGAATGGAAATTATTGCGATGGAGCATTTAAAGAGCGTTCTTCGTTGGCTACGAACTGGAGAGCGCGATGTGGCCGAGGAGATTGACTATCAGTGGAGTCAGAGTGATGAGCGCCTAGATTTTGCCGATGTCGCTGGCCAACCAGAGGCGCGGTTAGCTGCAGAAATTGCTGCAACCGGTGGACACCATATTTTATTGATTGGCCCACCTGGGGCAGGTAAGACGATGATTGCCGAACGTATTCCTACGATTATGCCGGCGCTCAATATCGCACAAGCCTTAGAGGTTACGGCCGTGCATTCATTAGCTGGAAGTTTTGCGACTCGATCTCCGACCTCGCTGATCGCACCGATTGTGTCACCACACCATACGACGACGCGCGTTGCAATGGTTGGGGGAGGCGCACATGCAATTAAGCCCGGTGCATGTTCATTGGCGCATCACGGAGTCTTGTTCATTGATGAGGCGCCTGAGTGTCCATCGGGTGTTTTAGATTCACTTCGCCAACCTTTAGAGGCCGGCACAATCACGATTGCGCGCAGCATTGGAAACGTTACCTTTCCGGCGCAGTTTCTATTAGTTCTTGCAGCAAATCCCTGCCCATGCGGAAAGTTCAGCGGGCGAGGACGCAACTGCATCTGCACATCTGTCCAAGTGCGCAGATATCTAGGAAAACTCTCGGGTCCCTTGATGGATCGAATTGATCTGCGTGTGCATGTTGATCCAGTGGGAAGAGTAGATATGGCGCGAGTCGAATTAGGAGAAACGAGTGAGGCGATTCGTGCACGGGTCATTGCTGCACGTGCGATAGCAGAGAAGAGATTTGCTGGTCTTGGATACAGCCTTAACTCACAGATCCCTGCGCGATCGTTGCGCACTGTGTTCCAACCAGAGCGTCCTGCGATGAACTTCTTACATGATGAGCTTGAGCGAGAACACATTACTGCGCGCGGTTTACACAAAATCGCACGTGTGTCATGGACTCTCGCCGACCTACATTCACATGAGATTCCAACTTTGGCAGATGTTAGGCAAGCCCACTCGATGCGCGGAGGTATAGAGATATGAAGGAACGTGAAGCTCGAGCAGTTCTCTTTAGCGCAGTTGAGGGAGGACATCCATTGTGGGCGCAAGAGATTTACTCACAAGGTGCATTAAAAACTATTGAACGCTTGCAATCGGGTAGCTATGACAGGATTAAATTCGCAACTTTGATTGCAGCGATTAATGCGACAAAGGCCGATCAGGTATGTGAAGCAGTTGAAAGCGCTGGTGCTCAGTTATTAATGCCGGGTGATCCGATGTGGCCGTCAATGGTTGAGGATCTGGTTGCACCTCCGATTGCACTTATTGCTAAGGGGAATCTGGAGGCGTTGTCGATGCAATCTCTTGCAATCGTTGGTACTCGAAACCCAACTAACTATGGAGCGCGAATCGCTGGAGATTTTGCCGCCGGTTTTGTAGATCGCGAGTGGGGGATAGTCAGCGGAGGTGCCTACGGAATCGACTCGTTTGCACATAGAGGCGCGTTAATTGCTGAGGGCATCACCGTTGCTGTTATTGCATCTGGGATCGATATTAACTATCCCGCTGGCAACTCTCGACTCTTTGCAGAAATCTGTGAAAGTGGAGCGATTGTTACTGAAGTAATGCCAGGACACCCAGCACTTCCTGCACGTTTTTTAACGCGTAATCGTTTAATTGCAGCTCTCTCTCAGGCGACATTGGTAGTCGAGGCGGCATTTCGCAGTGGTTCGCTGCGTACTGCGCGCGATGCCGCTGAGTTATTAAGGCCTGTTATGGCTATACCTGGGGCGATTAATTCACCAACGAGCGAGGGTTGTCATCGCTTAATAGGTGAGCGCGCAGCGGAGTTAGTTACATCGGTTGCAGATGCAGTGGAGTTTGTAGGTGCTAATAGATGAGAGAATATGCCTATGAGTGAACATCGTTCGGGCTTCGTTGCCATTGTCGGGCGCCCAAACGTTGGAAAATCCACTCTCATTAACGCCTTAGTCGGTAGCAAGATTGCGATTACTTCGCACCATCCAAACACCACTCGTAGCGCGATTCGTGGCATCGTTCATGGCCCAGATTTTCAAGCAGTGCTTGTCGATACACCAGGTGTTCACAAGCCTAAGACGCTTTTAGGACATCGACTCAATGCCGTTGTAGACCAGAGCATGGATTCAGTAGATATCGTCATTTTGTGTATTCCAGCCGATGAGACTTCTGGGGCTGGAGACTTATTCATATCGGCAGAGATCGCCAAACACCCAAGGGCAAAAAAGTTTGCAGTAGTTACTAAAACTGATTTAATCTCAAAGGATAAATTAGCTCTGCGTCTTGCCGGCATAATGGCTCTGGCACAGGGTTTTGTCTGGGATGAAATCATTCCCGTATCGGCCGCGATTCATAATCAAATCGATTTACTCAATGAGCTCATCGGTAAAAATCTTCCAGTTGGACCGGCCTATTACCCAGCGGGCACCACCAGTGATCAAGCAATTGAGCAGTTGATCTGTGAGTTTATCCGTGAGGCCGCTCTACAAGATGTGCGTGAAGAGCTACCTCACTCGATTATGGTCACGATAGATGAATTCGGCGAGCGAGAAGAAAAGGGTTCGCGTCCATTTTACGATGTACATGCAACCATTCACGTCGAACGTGATTCTCAGCGGGCGATTTTACTTGGCCATCAGGGCTCTCGGTTAAAAGAGATTGGGATTCGTGCACGAGCCGATATCGAACGTGCACTTGTTGCAAAGATTTTCTTAGGGTTACATATTAAGGTGTCAAAAGAATGGCAGCGCGACCCTAAGTTATTAGAGCGCTTAGGCTTCGGCGATAACCACTAACTGCGCTTTTCGGCTCGCCAAATAAGAGCCCAGTACAACTAGCGGTAGCCCGACGATAATTCCAAGAGTGATCGGCTCGTTTAAAATTATGATTCCAAGGACGACAGCTACTGCCGTATTTACATAGGTTGTTAACGACCCTCGAGCTGGACCGATTTCTACAATGACGATGAAGAAAAGCATGAAGGCGATTGCCGTTGAAAAGATTCCGAGGGCAACAAGGGCTGCAATTGCCTTTGTTGAGACTGGATTACTTGGCCACGTTGCAATTGCGATGGGTAGATAAAAAAGGAATGTAATTCCCATCGCCAATCCGTTGATCGCCACACCATCAACACCAGGCAGATTTGATGTGACCATTAATACGGCATAGGCATAGAGAATGGCAGAGAGAATGACCATCGCTATTGCTTTTGGGTTACTGGTTCCAGTAATTGACTCGATGCCTACTAATGCGATGATCCCGATGAATCCAACGATTAAACCAAAAATTCGCTTAGGTTGCCAGACCGAGTGATCTCCGCGCATCGATGTAAAGATCGTGGCGAAGATTGGGACGGTTGCAACTAGCAGCCCAGCTAGTCCTGAAGAGATCTCTTTTTCAGCGTTAGTAATAAGAATCCAAGGACCGACCATTTCTAAAAAGGCATATGGAAGAACATATTTAATTCCTCTTACGGCATCCATAAAACTCTTCTTATGGATAGCAATAGGAATTAAAATAGCTGCGCCAATTAATGTTCGTCCAGCAACGATTAGTGGTGGGGGAATATCAGCAACCGCTACCTTCATCAGAAGGTATGGAATACCCCAAAGAAAGCCAACTATTCCAAACTGAATCCAGGATTTTCGAGTCATCTAAGCCAGCACACGACGGTAAAGAGCGATGGTTGCTGCAGCGACTTCATCCCAACCAAACTCGTTGACAGTGCGCGACCTACCTGCAGCACCATAATTCTTAAGTAACTCCGGTTGCGACATTAAACTCGTAATTGATTCGGTGAGAGCCTTTTCAAAAGGTTCTGCATCGCCATTGTAATCAACGAGCTCGCCGGTCACTTTGTGCGCGACAACTTCAGGTATTCCACCTACACGTGATGCTAGGACTGCAGTTTCACATGCCATCGCCTCTAAATTAACAATTCCAAGCGGCTCATAAACAGATGGACATATGAATAGGTCGGCCCCGGTCAACATGGCAGTGAGCTGGGTATGTGGCAACATGTCCTTTATCCACCAAACATTCGTGCGAGTCTTTTGTAGTTCAGCAATGAGCTCGGCTACTTCTGCGCCAATACCCTCTTCATCCGGGCTACCTGCTGCAAGAACCAGGCCATATTCGGCCGGGACATCTTTCCAAGCGCGCAGTAAGTGCGCCAAACCCTTTTGTCGAGTGATGCGACCAACGAATATTGCGTATCGCCCGACGACTCCGTATTTAGCTGCAACCGATGCATCGTGATTGGGCGTGAACTTATCGGTATCGACGCCATTTCTAATCGTTACAACTTTATTAGGGTCAATAGTTGGATAAGCGGCCAGGACATCGGCGCGCATCCCGTCGCTGACGGCGATTATTGCTGCGGCCGATTCGTAGGCAGTTTTTTCTGCCCATGATGAGATTGCATAGCCGCCACCTAATTGATCGGCTTTCCATGGTCGAAGAGGTTCAAGTGAGTGTGCGCTGACAATGTGGGGAATTTTGAATTGCAGAGATGCAATATGTCCAGCCATATTTGCATACCACGTGTGTGAATGAACTACATTAACGCCGTTTAGCTTAGATGCGATTTCTAAATCTGTAACAAGGGCCTGCACTGCTGGGTTTGCGTCGATAAACTCTGAGGGAGTTGAGTAGCCGAAGGCATCATCGCGCGGGCCACCAAAACAATGGACATCAACAGTTACTTCGTTGGTGGCGCGAAGAGCTTGCGTTAACTGCAGCGCATGGACGCCTGCACCGCCATATATAGCAGGGGGCCACTCCTTCGTAACGATTCCAATTTTCAGATCGCTCATTGATTTCCCCCTACCCTGGCCAAGGGGTACAGGCTATCGTTAGCGCATGGCAAAGCTTAAACTCCCGCTCGGTATCGTCCTCGCCGGCGGTGAAGGTAAGCGATTGATGCCCTTAACGGCCGATAGAGCTAAACCCGCCGTTCCATTTGGTGGCTCATATCGATTGATTGATTTCGTGTTATCGAATTTAGTAAATGCCAATATGTTAAAAGTTGCAGTTTTGACGCAGTATAAGTCGCACTCACTCGATAGACACATAACGACCACTTGGCGGATGTCGGCATTACTAGGAAACTACATAACTCCAGTGCCGGCCCAACAACGCTTAGGTCCTCGTTGGTACACAGGAAGTGCCGATGCGATTTTGCAGAACTTTAATTTAATCCACGATGAAGATCCAAAACACGTACTGGTATTTGGAGCAGATCACGTCTATCGCATGGATCCAGGTCAGATGTTTGAGCAGCACGTCGAATCTGGTGCCGGCGTTACCGTTGCAGCCATCCGCATGCCACGCTCAGAAGCACATGAATTTGGCGTAATTGAGCTCGAAGATGATGGAATTACAATCAAAGCATTTCACGAAAAGCCATCTGATCCGCCTGCGATGCCTGGTCACCCTGACTTATCTTTAGTATCAATGGGCAACTACATTTTTAAACGCGATGTAATGGAAGAGGCATTGATTATCGATGCCGAAGATATTGAATCCCGCCATGATTTAGGTGCAAATATTATTCCTTTCTTAACTAATAACGGTGTTGCAAAGGTCTATGACTTTGCCAATAACGTTGTTCCGGGCGAGACGGATCGCGATAAAGGCTATTGGCGCGACGTTGGTTCAATTGATGCTTATTACGACGCTCATATGGATTTAGTATCGGTTCATCCAATCTTTAATCTCTATAACCGTGACTGGCCGCTACTGACAAATCCACCATCATTACCACCAGCAAAATTTAGCGAGGGTGGCGCTGCGCATGATTCAATCGTTGGCGCTGGAACGATTATCTCTGGCGGAATCCTGCATAACTCGGTGATTTCATATGATGTTTCCGTAGGCCGGGGCTCACTTATTGAAGGCTCTGTCCTCATGCCCTCTGTCCACATTGGCGATAAGGCGATCATCCGTAATGCAATTTTAGATAAGAACGTCTATGTCGAACCCGGTGCGCAGATCGGCGTGGATCTAGAGCGAGACCGTCAACGTTTTACGATTAGCCCCGGTGGAGTAATCGTTGTTGGTAAAGGCGTACGAGTTACTAGTTAATTTTCTTCTACCAGTCGGCAGTGTTATCACGCAGAGTTCTATAGCGATCCATAACATCTGGCGTCGATGGTGAAGTGTGGTGTGAAACTTCACCGAGATCCCACGTCGGCATCTCACCTAAGAGCGCCCACGCCGCCTGCTTGGCTGCACCATCGGCGACATATTCACCGGCTGGAGGAAGAACTACTTCTCGTCCCAAAAGCGCACTTGCGATAACTGGGATAGCGGGATTCTTAGCTGCACCACCGATAATGAGAACTCTATTAATACTTACCCCTAATTCAATGAGGGCATCAACTGCATCAGTGAGTCCACACAACATTCCCTCAATCATTGCGCGTGCGATATCGGATGGATTTGAGTTATTCAGATTCATTCCGGTGAAGGTTCCAGTTGCATTCGGGCGATTAGGTGTTCGCTCACCTTCGAAATATGGCAAGAGCGTTAGACCATGCGCTCCGGGTATTGATGTCAATGCCAATTCACCAACTTCGTTATGTGACATACCTAAGATACGTGTTGCCGCATCTAAAATTCTTGCAGCATTAAGCGTGCAAACGAGCGGTAAGAAACGCCCCGTTGCATCGGCAAAGCCAGCAACGGCCCCGCTTGAATCATGTGTTGGTGTATTAGAGACTGCAAATGCGGTTCCACTTGTTCCAAGTGAGATAACAACATCGCCCCGTTGTGTTTGAAGACCAAGAGCGGCAGCTGCATTATCACCGGCACCTGCCGCGATTGGAATACCTGATGGTGTAACACCACCAAATTCATTGGGAAGAATGATTCGAGGCAGCACAACTTCTGAATCATGGCGAAGTGCAAGGCGCACAATATCTTCACGGTAGTGCGAGGTTGTTGGATCAAAGTAGCCAGTACCTGATGCATCACTTCGATCGGTAAATAAATTCTCTAGGTTTTTTCCACCTTGTAACTGCCATGACAACCAGTCATGGGGGAGTGCAACTGATGCGACCTTGGCAGCGTTGCCTGGTTCGTTATCTGCCATCCAGCGTAGTTTTGTTGCGGTAAAGGATGCGACTAAGACCGAGCCAACTTTTCTTGCAATCTGAGCATCTCCACCCTCTTCACGATTTAAATCAAGGGCCGCTTGAGCCGAGCGAGTGTCATTCCACAAAAGTGCGGGACGAATAATTTCACCATCATTATCGAGGGCGACCATTCCATGTTGCTGACCAGCAATAGAAATCGCGGAGACTCCATCTAGTCCGCCGGCGCTTTTTATCGCGGCATCAAGGGCCGATTTCCACAGTTCGGGATCGACTTCGGTGCCTTCGGGATGGGGCGCACGACCTTCTCGTAATAACTCACCAGTATGGGCATCACGAATTACTACCTTTACCGACTGGGTCGAAGAGTCCACGCCGGCGATGATTTGTCGATTAGCCATAGCGCAAGGCTAGACTGTCCTAGTCAGCGTTGACCACAGGTGGGGCGATATTGATAGTCGTAGCCCTTCATCAATGATTCTTTCGTAGTGGAGTTAAAAATGCGTATTGGTGTGCTTACTGGTGGTGGAGATTGCCCAGGACTAAATGCTGTTATCCGTGCCGTCGTCCGCAAGGGCGTTAGAGAGTATGGACATGAGTTTGTTGGTTTTCGTGATGGCTGGAAGGGTCCACTTGAGGGATTAACCATGCCTCTGACAATTGAAACGACTCGAGGAATCTTGCCTCGTGGTGGAACGATTCTTGGATCCTCTCGTACTAACCCTTTCAAGATCGAGGGTGGAGTCGAGAAGATTAAAGAAAATCTTGCTAAAGCTGGAATTGATGCGCTGATTGCAATCGGCGGCGAAGATACCCTAGGAGTTGCAACAAAGCTGGACTCACTCGGCGTTAAAGTCGTAGGCGTTCCCAAGACAATCGATAATGATTTAGATAATACTGATTACACATTTGGATTCGATACTGCAGTCAATATCGCAGTAGAGGCGATTGATCGTTTGCATACAACGGCTGAATCTCACCATCGCGCTTTGATCGTCGAGGTAATGGGTCGCCATGCAGGCTGGATCGCTTTGCATGCAGGCCTTGCAGGCGGAGCGGCATGTATCTTGATTCCAGAACAGAAATTCTCAGTCGATAAGGTCTGCGAATGGGTCGAGTCTCGATTCAAGTCTCACTACTCTCCGATCATCGTTATTGCAGAGGGTGCGATTCCACAAGATGGCGATATGGCCGTTAAGGATCAGAGCTTGGATTCATTTGGCCATGTTAAGTTGGCAGGAATCGGAGATTGGCTCGCACAGCAGATTGAAGCTAAAACCGGTAAAGAGGCACGCACTTCTGTCCTTGGACATATCCAACGCGGTGGAACACCTACGGCCTTTGACCGAGTTCTTGCTACTCGCTTTGGCTTACAAGCGATTACGGCAGCTCATGAGGGGGACTGGGGCAAAATGGTCGCACTCCATGGCACAGATATTGTCCGAGTACCGCTTGCATCGGCTACTGAAAAGCTTAAGTTGGTTCCTATTGAGCGCTACAAGGAGGCCGAGATTTTCTTTGGTTAATCGCGTCTCGCGACTACCTAAGAACTCTCTACTCTTATCCTCATGAACTCATCGCTGGATACTCTCTTTACGCCTGGCCTAGTTGCAGCCCAGCAACCAAATTGGCCGGGCGGCCCTGAAGGCCCAGCGATTAAAGCAGCAGTTGCAGAGTTGAAATCTTTTCCCCCATTGGTCTTTGCCGGTGAGTGCGATGATTTAAAGGCGCGAATTGCGCTAGCTGCCGACGGCAAAGGATTTTGGTTGCAGGGCGGAGATTGTGCCGAGACATTTGCTGCGGCAACAGCTGATTCAATCCGAAATCGCATCAAAACTATTTTGCAGATGGCGGCAGTTTTGCAGTACCACTCAAGTCTTCCCGTCATAAAAGTTGGTCGCATGGCCGGCCAATTTGCAAAGCCCCGCTCTAATGATTTGGAAACTCGTGGAGATGTAACTCTTCCTGCCTACCGTGGAGATGCCGTTAATGATCTTGAGTTCACTGAAAGCTCAAGAACTCCTGATCCACATCGCTTGGTACGCGTTTACAACACATCGGCGGCAACGCTTAATTTAGTGCGCGCATTCACCCAAGGTGGTTTTGCAGATCTTCGACAGGTTCATGAGTGGAACAAGGGATTCATTCGTGATTCATCAGTCGGCGTACGTTACGAGCAGATGGCCAATGAAATCGGGCGCGCCCTAGCTTTTATGAAATCCGCTGGTGTTGATCCAGAGTCATTTAAATCCGTGGATTTCTTCTCGAGCCATGAAGCTCTTATTTTGGAGTATGAAAAGGCGCTCACTCGCATCGATTCTCGAACCGGGAATCCATACGATGTATCGGGTCATTTTATTTGGATAGGCGAGAGAACACGTCAGTTAGATGGCGCGCACGTTGAGTTTGCCGCTAAAGTCCGTAATCCGATCGGCGTAAAGCTCGGACCGAAGTCAACGGTTGATGATGCTCTAGCTTTAATTGATAAGTTAGATCCAGATCGCGAACCAGGTCGCCTTACTTTTATTACACGCATGGGTGCTGGCAAAATTCGCGAAGCACTACCTGCACTTGTTGATGGAGTTACAAAATCTGGGGCAAAAGTTCTCTGGGTCTGTGACCCCATGCATGGCAACACTTACGAGGCTCCATCTGGATACAAGACCCGAAGCTTTGATGATGTAATGGACGAGGTAAAAGGCTTCTTTGAGGTCCATAAGGCGCTTGGGACCCACCCAGGGGGCGTGCATATTGAGTTAACTGGCGATGATGTAACTGAGTGCGTCGGTGGGGGAGAGCAGATTTCTCACGAAGATTTGGCTACTCGATATGAGAGTGCATGCGACCCACGACTAAACCATGCTCAGTCCTTGGAGCTTGCATTTTTAGTTGCCGAAATGTTGCGCGACCGCTAATTTAGACATGTGTCCTTTCTTGTTACTAGCCTGAAAACGCCGATCGGCACGCTTAATCTATTGGCCAATGACCAGATTCTTATCGGAGTAAACCTGTCCGACGTTTCAGCTTTTAAAGTTCTTGATGCTAAAAGCGTGAAATCTATTCCCGTGATTTCAGATCTGATAAAAGATTATTTTGATGGCGATCTATCTGCAATAAATGCGATTAAGGTCCAACAAAAAGGTCCACCTTTTTCTCAGGCAGCCTGGAAATCTATGCGCAAAGTCAGCGCTGGAAAAGTTATTTCATATGCTGACTTAGCCGATAAAGCAGGAGCACCTGCCGCCGTTCGTGCTGCAGGAAGCGCGTGTGCAAATAACGCAATTATGTTAGTTGTGCCATGCCATCGAATCGTGAAAACCGGTGGAGCCCTTGGAAACTATGCCTATGGAGTGGATAAGAAAGAGTGGCTTCTAAGCCACGAGGGCTTTCTTTAAGATTTCAATTGCTTCAAGACACTGGGCATCATCAAAATCCATGTGAGTAACAAGACGCGCATACTTGGGACCAAGTGCACTAATCCAAAGTCCTGCGTTTCGACATCGTGTTGAAAAATCCGCGGCAGTAAACGGCATTGACGTTAAATCTAATCCAACTATATTTGTGTGAACACCAGTTGGATCGATTAATCGTGGGTCAACAGCTGCGATTGCAATCGCCAACTCTTTCGCTCGGCGATGATCATCTGCTAATCGATTAATATTATTATCGAGGGCGTAATGTCCTGCTGCAGCTAGGATTCCAACCTGTCGCATTCCAGCGCCATATCGCTTGCGCCAAACACGGGCTTTGCTTACGCGCTCTTTAGTAGAGAGCATCACTGAACCAACTGGTGCACCGAGTCCCTTTGAGAGACAGACGCTAATTGTGTCGAAGTAACTACCGTATTCAAGAAATGAAACACCGCTAGCAATGTGAGCGTTCCAGATGCGGGCACCATCTAAGTGAAGGGCGATTCCCATTTCATCT
>Ga0208566_1000346_pt1 | contig 31747 bp, 20 predicted proteins | sample PL_2010_150m_FD_184159 | JGI IMG/M metagenome (GOLD analysis project Ga0208566, IMG submission 184159) | Freshwater microbial communities from Powell Lake, British Columbia, Canada to study Microbial Dark Matter (Phase II) - PL_2010_150m... | ecosystem: Environmental > Aquatic > Freshwater >...
CAGCATTGCTGGGTCTCGCCGAGACTCTTCTGACGCTGCCACTCCAGTACTATTCGGGTTACTATCTCGAGCACAAATTCAATCTTTCCAATCAGACGTTGTCGGCCTGGATACTGGAAGGGCTCAAAGGACTGCTCGTCAGCCTTCCGATTGTGACTCCCCTGATTCTGGCGTTCTACTATTGCCTGAAGTCGTTCGGATCGCTATGGTGGCTTCCCGTGGGCTCGCTTCTCTTTCTTGTTTCTGTGGTTCTGGCGAGGCTCGCCCCGGTGCTCATTTTCCCGATTTTCTATAGATTCCAACCCTTGTCAGATGGCGAGCTCAAATCGAAAATCCTCCGGCAGTGCCACAGCGTAGGTATGTCTGTCCAGGGCGTGTTCGTTTTTGATATGAGCAAGAATACGAAGAAAGCCAACGCTGCGTTTGCCGGCATCGGGAAGTCGAAACGGATCATCCTTGGGGATACCCTTGTTGCGAACTTCCAAGATGAGGAAATCGAGACTGTGTTTGCCCATGAACTGGGACACTACAAGCTTCGGCACATCATGGTGATGATGGCGCTCGGCACGCTCAACAGCTTCCTGGGCCTGTATCTGACGGCAATGATGTATGAACAGAGCCTGACGTGGTTTGGATTCACATTCATCGAGCAAATTGCAGCCCTGCCGTTGCTCGCGGTCTGGCTTGGTCTTTACTCCCTTGTGACGAATCCTCTGACGAACATCGTCTCCCGGTCTCATGAACGTGCCGCCGACAGGTTCGCAGTTCGTCTGACCGGAAACGGCGAGGCCTTCGTGAACGCGCTGAAGAAACTTGCGACGATCAATCTCGCTGACGTGTCGCCCCATCCGGCGGTGGAATTCCTGTTCCACAGCCATCCGTCGATAGAGAAGCGCATCCGCGCAATAGAGACTATGGGTGATCCGTCCGCGAACGGGAGTCTTCAATGATCGTTTCATTATTCAAAATGTTCCTGATGTGGTTCGTCGCGATGCCCTTGTCGATCATCGCACTCCTGACCACGCCGCTTGATCGGAGCGGTCGGATGTACCATGGGGTGACCAGGATTTGGTCGCATTTCATCATGTGGCTTTTTGGCATCAACGTCAGAAGCAAAGGGGCGGAATTCATCGACCCGTCGAAACACTACATCTACATTTCAAACCATGCGAGTGCGTTCGACATACCGGCTGTCGTTGTCGGCATCCCGGACGATATCCGTTTCATTCTCAAAAAGGAGTTGACGAGAATTCCCATCTGGGGGTGGGCGCTCAAGTATGGTCACTATATCACGATCGACCGCGGGAAGGCGAGGGATGCAAGAAAGAGTCTGGAAGAGGCGGCTGATCGCATGCGCAACGGGGCTTCGGTCATTCTTTTCGCCGAGGGAACGCGTACGCGGGACGGAAAGCTTCAACCCTTCAAACGCGGTGCTTTTACGCTTGCCGTGAAGGCCGGAATTCCTATTATCCCCGTGACCATCAATAATACCTTCAGGATACTTCCCAGGGGGTCGATGCATGTACATCCCGCAGACATCGAATTGGTCTTCGGCAAACCCATTCCCACCGCGGATGTCGCAGGTAGGGAAGATGAACAGCGGCTGGTGGAGCGGGTGCGCGAAGCAATTGCCAGCAACTACATTGAACAAGGATAGGCTTCACCATGTCCGTGACACGAAAGGATGTCGAGCACATCGCGAAGCTTGCCCGGCTTGAGTTCACCGATGAGGAAAAGGCGACATTCACTCATCAGCTGAACGCCATCCTCGCGTATGTCGAGCAGCTGAACACGCTCGACACAAGCAACGTCGAACCGCTGTCTCACGTCATTGAACTCGACAACGCGTTTCGTGAGGACGTTCTCAGGCCAGGATTGACCCAGGAGGAAGCTCTGAAAAACGCCCCGGTGAAGACGGAGAAGTTTTTCAAGGTCCCGAAAGTCATAGGGGACCGGTAATCATGGCGCGAATCATCGCAGTCATCCCAGCGAGGTATGCGTCGCAGCGGTTGCCGGCCAAGCCGCTGGTTGATCTTCTCGGCAAGCCGATGATTCAGCGCGTCTACGAACAGGTGCAACAGGCAACGTTGCCAACCCGGGTTGTCGTAGCGACCGATGACGATCGAATCGCCGTCGTTGTCAGGAAGTTCGGCGGAGATGCCGTGATGACCTCGCCGGAGATCAAGAGCGGAAGCGACCGTGTCGCTGCCGTCGCACGCGAAATCCAGGGGGACATCTTTGTCAATGTGCAGGGGGACGAGCCCCTCATCGCGCCGGAGATGATCGATGAAGCCGTACGTGTGGTCCTCGAAGACCCATCGGCGGTGGTCGGAACACTGGTCAAGAGGATTGAATCGACAGAAGAACTTTTGAATCCGGGCGTCGTGAAGGTCGTTGTCAGTGCTGACTCCGACGCTCTTTATTTCTCGCGGTCCGTGATTCCATTTGTTCGGGATGTTCACGATCAGTCGCAGTGGATTCAACGCCATACGTTCTACAAACATATCGGACTGTATGTCTACCGAAGGGATTTCCTCCTGAGCTACGCCGCGATGCCCGAGTCGGGCCTCGAGCGGGCTGAGAGACTGGAACAACTCAGGATCCTGGAGCGAGGGTACAGGATCAAGGTTGGCATTACTCAGCACGATAGCGTCCCGATCGACACTCCAGATGACGTGAGGCGTGTAATTGACATCTTACAAACCAAACGATAGAGCATTCATTTTTCCAGAGTGAATCAAGCCATGCCAAGAAATCACGTCAAACATATCTTTGTCACCGGTGGTGTGGTGTCCTCGCTGGGAAAGGGGATTGCCGCTGCCTCACTTGGGCTCCTGTTGAAATCGCGCGGACTGAGGGTCACTATTCAAAAATTCGATCCGTACATCAACGTCGATCCCGGAACGATGAACCCGTTCCAGCACGGCGAGGTGTATGTCACCGACGACGGCGCAGAGACGGATCTCGATCTCGGCCACTACGAGCGCTTTCTCGATGTGAGTACGACCCGTCAGAACAATGCGACGACGGGTCAGATCTATTACGAGGTCATCTCGAAGGAACGAAGAGGCGACTACCTGGGGGCGACCGTCCAGGTCATCCCCCACATCACCGACGAGATCAAAAGGCGCATCGCCGCGCTCGGAGCAACCGGCAAGTACGATGTGATTATTTCTGAAGTCGGCGGAACAGTCGGTGATATCGAGAGCCTCCCGTTCCTTGAGGCGATCCGCCAGTTTACGCTCAAGGTCGGTCATCGCAATGCAATGAACATCCACGTCACCCTGGTCCCGTACATCAAATCTGCCGGCGAGCTGAAGACGAAGCCGACGCAGCACAGCGTCAAGACGCTGCTCGAGATCGGGGTCCAACCGGATATTCTGATCTGCCGCTCGGAGAAGCACCTTAGCCGTGAAGTGAGGGAGAAGATCGCCCTCTTCTGCAATGTCGGACCGGATGCAGTCATCGAAGGCCGCGACGCGCAGTCGATCTACGAAGTGCCTCTGATGTTCGAGCGGGAGCGGCTTCCTGAAATTGTCATCGAGAAGCTCAATTTGAAATGCGGCAGGCCGGATCTGCGGCGCTGGACGCGGTTTGTGAATCGCATCAAGCAACCGAAGGGGAAGGTGACGATTGCAGTCTGCGGGAAATACACCGACCTCCTGGACGCTTACAAGAGCATTACCGAGGCATTCGTGCATGCCGGAGCGGAGAACGATGTTGTCGTCGAAGTGCGCTGGGTGAAGGCAGAGGATATTGAACATTCCGGCCCCGAGCGATACCTGAAAGACGTCGGCGGGTTGCTCGTACCGGGAGGGTTCGGCGAGCGGGGGGTTGAAGGGAAAATCGAGGCGATCCGCTACGTACGTGAACACAACATCCCATTCCTCGGCATCTGCCTTGGACTGCAGTGTGCAGTAATTGAGTTCGCCCGCAACGTGTGCGGTTTGAGGGGGGCAAACAGTGCAGAGTTCAAGAAGACGAAAAACAATGTCATCGACCTCATGATGGATCAAAAAGGGGTGAAAAACATGGGAGGCACGATGAGGCTGGGGGCATACCCGTGCATCGTCGCGAAAGGGACGAAGGCGCACAAGGCGTATCGTAAGGATCTCATCTCCGAACGGCACCGGCACCGCTACGAAGTCAACAACAAGTTCCGCAAGAAACTGGCAGAAGGGGGCATGCTCTTCAGCGGAGTCTCCCCTGATAATTCACTTGTGGAGATCATAGAACTCTCCGATCACCCGTGGTTTGTTGCAGGACAGTTTCATCCCGAGCTGAAGTCACGTGCCATCAACCCCCATCCGCTCTTTCGGGATTTTGTGAAAGCGGCAAAAGAGTATGTTGAGTAACCGGGCGCCGATATCCCCTATGTCCCCGATCTCAAGGAGAACCGAGACGATGGTTCGTCAAACCCTCATTCTGGTGCTTCCTTTGCTCCTGCTGGTTGGGTGTACCGCCTCGTCGAGACTTCAGTCAACCCTGGGGAACAAATACCAGTATTCGATCTCAATGTTTGCACCGACAAAGTCTAAGGACATGCTCTTTCGTGATGACCAGCTCATCATACAGTTCCGGATGGACAACCCGGGTATCCGGTTTCAGATTCAGAATATCTCTCCCACGGACATGCGGATTGACTGGGCACATACATCAATCGGAATCCACAATGCATATTCCCCCGTCCGGAACATATCGACGATCTACGATACGACAGCGAAGACACCTCCCGGCCAGCTCGTTCCGCCGCTCGGAGTTATCCGTGATGCGATTCTCCCGCGGGGGAACACATATTTTGACGGTGTCCAGTGGCGCGTTGACGACCTTCTTCCGACAACAGATGCAAATTCGCGTGCGATGAAGAATAATATCATGGGACAGGTGGGGAGTTCAATTGATGTCGTTCTCCCTTTGGAATTCGGATCAGGTGTTCGCACGTACCAATTCACTTTTTCAGTCGATTCGGTTCGACAGGTGGCCTGGAACGATTATGGCCCGGCCGGCTGGCTCCCCCCTCAGCCCCCAGTACGCAAACTGCACCAGAGTGTGGAGGATTGGGTGACCGCTGCCATTCTCGCGACTGGTTTCCTTGTCGTCCTGCGCTACGTGACGGCGGCCAAGAAAACTCCGGTGGTCGAATGATGGTCCACAGCACATTGTTGTTGAAGCTCCGCCTTGGTGTCGTGATTCTATCTCTGCTTGCCGCTTGTTTCGTCATCAACGCTTGCAGAAGCTCGAGGGAGGCGGCGAACCCCGACGAGGGTTTCTTTGAGCCGTTGAAGTCGATCGAACGGCCGGTAGTTCCGAAGCCATCAAAAGCCGGCGATGCCGTGAAGTCTCCTGCTGGGGGGCAGAAGGCCGACTCTCTCCTTTCAAGTCAGAAAGACCAGGCACGACGCATCGGAGCGCTCTCGGAGCAATTGCAGCTTCTCGAAACATCCCGGCGTGGGGCGCGACCTGATTCCTCAAAGGAAATGAAGGCACCCTCAGCCCAACTCTCAAAGCAGGATGTACTGCCTGCTTCGCCTGCCTACGAGGAAGTCCTCCAACACTACAACGCGGGTCGTTACAAGGTGGCGGTCGAAGGATTTCAGGAATTGCTGCGGCGCGGAGGCCCAAAGGACGCGGAAGACCGGTATCTCTACATGCTTGGCGCGAGCCAATACCATTTGAGGCAGTTTGATCTTGCTGCTTCTTCTTTGAAGCGGGTGGTGGACTGGAAGGGATCAAAAATGAAAGCGGACGCGTACTTCGTGCTTGGACAAGTCTACAAGCAGTTTGGGGCGAGCCGTCAGGCAAGGAGCATGTTTGAGGCCGTGCTTAAGGAATCACCGGGAGACGATCTGGCAGCAGCAGCTCGCCAGGAGCTCAAGGAGCTTGCATCAAAGAAGTAACGTGGTTATTCCGGGGTCCTCGTATCACGGGAGCATCTGTACATTGGAAGTCCCGCCGAAGCATTCCTTCAGCGGGACTCTTTTTTTTCTGCACGGGTACTCGGGTTCAGAACCGCGGCATTCAGGATGTCTTTTTCTTCTTGGGAGATGAAGTCCGCTTGGGGGGAGCGGGTGGTTCGATCTCTGATTCAAGCTGATTGATCTTTGCCTCCAGGTTCGCAACGGACGTCGAGAGCGAGCTTAAGACTCTTTCTTCCAGGTCCTTGCGTTGTCGCTGTGCCTGGATGAGTGCTCCGAACAACATCATAGTTGCTATGATCATCACACCCAGCATCACATAGATCCAGATCACCTTCGAGCCGAGATCCTGCCGCAGCAATTCTGCGTTGTAGACGACGACAAACTGCAGACTGTCAACTCGCTTCGCGACGTCGTTGACGGTTGAGAGTCTTGCCCTGCTGACAGAGTCCTCCTGAGCCGGCTTGGTGCGGCTGGTTCCGCCACCTTGGGCAAACAAGGCCGACGTGTTGCCCATTGCGGGAATGGACACCGACACGAGAAGAATCAGCAATATCCAGATCTGCCATCTTGGGGTACCGGTACTCATGTGATCCTCGCGTGCAATGGGAAAGGTTCGGTGCTGTCGACTCGCTGGCACTTGAAATTAGAGATATGGCAGTGGAAAGTCAACCCCCAATTTCCGGTCTCGGGGAGCATTGAATTTCATTCGGTCTTTGGCTATCTTTTGGCCGCAACCGAGTCCTCACCTGAACATCTCTTTCCTATGAGGCATCCCCATGCGTGTACTCCTTCTCTTTTTCATCATCCTTCTTGCCGTCTCTGCGATGAGCCAAACACAAGTCGCTGACGTCATCTTTGTCAATGGGAAGATCTGGACGGTTGACAAGGCAAAGCCGAGCGCTGAAGCTGTGGCCGTTCTGGATGGCCGGATTCTCTCCGTCGGCTCGGGCAGCGAAATTAGGAAACTCGCGGGAGCTCAGACCAGGATTGTCGATCTCAAGGGAAAGCGCATGCTCCCCGGGTTCATCGACAACCATACGCATTTCATGAGTGGTGGATTCCAGCTTCAGAGCGTGGACCTGCGCAACGCGAAGAGTGAGGCAGAATTCGCAGCGTTGATCGAAGCGCGAGCAGACAAGTACGCCACTCGCTGGATAACGGGGGGCGATTGGGATCATGACAACTGGCCGGGCGGCAATCTTCCGACCAAAGAACTGATCGACGGCGCCACAGCCCGGACTCCGGTGTTTGTCAATCGGTACGATGGTCACATGGCCCTCGCGAATTCCTATGTGTTGAAACTTGCAGGCATCGACAAGAATACGCCCGACCCGCAGGGAGGGACGATCGTACACGACAAAAAGACCGGAGAACCGACCGGAGTGTTGAAGGATGCCGCGATGAACCTAGTGTACAGACATGTTCCCGATCCGAGTGAAGCAGAGATGCTGGAAGCCGCGAAGCTGGCCCTTGCCGAGGCACGAAAATTTGGCGTGACCAGCATCCAGGATGTCTCGTCGGGGAATGACGTCCGGGTGTACCAGATCCTGAGGGACGCAGGAGAATTGACGGCGCGATTCCATTGCAGGATACCACTGAGCCAGTGGGGAAATTTCGCCGCCGTCGGAATCAAAGTTCCGTTTGGCGACGATTGGGTGCGTGTTGGTTCCATGAAAGAGTTCGCTGACGGGTCGCTCGGTTCGTCGACAGCGCTCTTCTTTCAACCGTTCACTTCGGATCCCGGCACCTGCGGCCTGGCAATGGATGTCGTTCTTGATGGCCGGCTTGAGAAGTGGGGGATGGGGGCAGACCGGGCCGGACTTCAACTCTCGATACACGCCATCGGAGACAGCGCGAACAGCCTGGTGCTGGACCTGTTCGAAAAAATCACGAAAGCAAATCCAAAATGGGACAGGAGATTTCGCAACGAACACGCCCAGCATATCGCTCCGAAAGATTTTGAGCGCTTCGCTACACTCGGTGTCATCGCGTCTGTCCAACCGTACCACGCTATCGACGATGGCCGTTGGGCGGAGAAGCGCATCGGACATGAGCGTTGCAAGACGACGTATCCGTTCCGGACATTTCTTGACAGCGGTGTGAAGATGTGCTTCGGCAGCGACTGGACCGTCGGTCCGTTGAGCCCGATCCTCGGAATCTATGCTGCCGTGACCCGTCGGACGACAGACGGAGCCAATCCCAACGGGTGGTTCCCAGAACAGAAAATCACCGTGCAGGAAGCGATCGAAGCCTACACCATCAACTGTGCCTATGCAGCATTTGAGGAACGTGAGAAAGGATCGATCACGCCGGGAAAGCTGGCGGACCTCGTGGTCCTGACAGACGACATCCTCACGATCGATCCTGTAAGGATCGAACAGGCGGGAGTCGAACTGACAGTCGTCGGCGGCAAGATCGTGTACTCAAAATAACTTCACAAACCTTTCGTCTGACAAGTCATCCCGCAAATTCCGAAGCATGCAACTTCTTGAAATAGCAAAGCGGTTCCGAAAGGGAATCGCTCTCGCGCTCTCTCTGGTTGTCATCGAACACGTTGCGTGGGTCATCGAGCCCGCCGTGTTCGGAAAGGTAATCGACGCTCTCATCGAGAGGGCGGGGAGTGAAGGTCCAGTCCTCGACTCTCTTAACGTTGCGCCGCTGTTCCTGTGGGTCCTGGTCTTCGCCATCAATTCCGGAACAGGCGTGGTGCGACGCGTTGTCGATGAGCGAATCTACCTGCGGATCTATTCGCATCTTGCCATGGGCATCGCTTCGGGCGGAAAGAAGAAGCAATACACCGTCTCGAAAACCGTCGCCCTGACCCAACTTTCCGAACAGTACATCTCGTTCCTCCAGTACCGGATGCCAGAAATCATCGATCAGCTCATTTCAATAACAGGTGCCGTCATCGCACTCGCGATGTTCGATTGGCGCATCTCCTTCGCCTGCCTGACGATTATTCTCCCGCTGGGCTACATCACGGGGGTTTACACCCGACGAGTGAGCGCGCTCCAAAAGGAGTATCACGACAATTTCGAAACCACGTTCGACGTCTTCGCCACGCAGAGCACGGATGAGGTGAAAGCATACTACGCAAAGGTGATCGCTCTCAAACAACGCATTGCCAACTGGGGAGCGCTGAACTTCGGCGTCATGAGACTGGCGCTCCTGATTATTTTCGTCGCGGTGCTGTTCATTTCCATCGACCTCGACAACTTCAGTACAGGCGCCATCTACTCTATCGTCGCCTACATCTGGACGTTCATCACCACATCCGAGTACATCCCGGAGCTTATGGAGAGCGGGACGTCCCTCCGTGACATCTCCCGGCGGCTCAAGGAAAGTGAGGCATGAGGTCTTGTGCCATGCCTCCTCCGACCCAACGAATGCTTCGCGCGGAGGGACGAGCCGGGTATCGTTGTTTCCTGCCAGACAAAGAATGACTATATTCACGCCAGGCGAATGAGATCAGCGTGAACCGAACTCCGACCACACCCGACATCAAGGGCCGTCCCCGCACCGAATCACCGATGCAGTATGTCAAAGGCATCGGGCCGAAGCGCGCGACCGCCCTCGAGATCGCCAGCATCCGCTCCATCCGGGACCTCCTGTACAATTTTCCTTTTGACTACCTCGATCGAAGCAGGATCGTCCACATCAGGGACCTGAAGAAGTTCGTCGACGCTGAGGAGCCTGTGACGGTCATTGGTCAGGTGTACCGCCAGGAACTTCGCCGTTCGCGACGATCGCACCAGCTGGTGTTCTTGCTGACACTGGAGGATGAGACGGGACACCTTCCGTGTGTATGGTTCAAAGGCGTGCAATGGTTCAAGGACGCATTTGAGCCTGGGGAACTGCTCGCGGTTTCAGCGTACCCCGGCTTCGACAAACTCGGCCGCATCCAGTTCACGCATCCGGAGTTCGATCGTCTGAAGGGAGCGGAGGAAGAAGATGAGCCGGACTGGGGGAAGCTCTTCAACACGGGGGCAATCATCCCGAAGTACAGCTCGACGGCTGACCTCACGAAGGTAGGACTTGACAGCCGGGGATTTCGTCGCATTGTTCGCAACGCGCTGAAGAGCCACCTTCATTCGGTGGAAGAAACCCTTCCTGATGAAATTCGCTCACGCGCAGATCTCCTTGGTTGCCGGGCAGCACTTGAGCAGATTCACTTTCCTGCGCGGCCGGAGGATCTCGCCGCGGCCCGCAGGCGATTGAAATTCGATGAACTCTTCTTTCTCCAGCTCATGCTGGCGTACCGCAAGCGGCGCCTCGGCCAGGAAAAGAAAGGGATCACGTATACCATCGAGAGCGAACTTGCCCGCACGCTGGCGGCCTCATTGCCGTTCGAGTTGACGAAAGCGCAGCGCCGGGTCCTGAATGAGATTGCCGATGACATGCGTTCATCAAAACCGATGAACCGCTTATTGCAGGGGGATGTCGGCAGCGGGAAGACGATCGTAGCGCTTTTCGCCATGCTGGTCGCAGTCGAGAACGGATACCAGGTAGCGATGATGGCCCCGACAGAAATACTGGCAGAACAGCATTTCCGTACGCTCGAGGGCTACGTGAACAAACTGCCGGTGACGATGCGTCTCCTCATCGGGGGGCAAAAGAAGAAGTTGCGCGAGGACATCCGCGAAGACATCCAGAGCGGGCGGGCACAGATCGTTGTGGGGACGCATGCAATCCTGGAAGAAAACATCAAGTTTGCTCGTCTTGGTTTCGTAGTCATCGATGAGCAGCACCGTTTCGGAGTTCTTCAGCGCGCGACGCTCCGCGAGAAAGGACTCAATCCTGACGTTCTCGTCATGACGGCAACGCCGATCCCGCGGACTCTGTCCTTGACGGTCTATGGAGATCTCGACGTCTCTGTCATCGACGAGATGCCGGCAAATCGCAAACCCATTAAGACCGGCGTGCGATTGGAGGACCAGAAGCAGAAGGTGTACCAGTTTGTGAGCGAGGAGATTCGGCATGGCCGGCAGGCGTACATCGTTTTTCCTCTCATCGAGGAGTCGGAGAAAGTCGATCTGAAGGCGGCGACCGCGGAGTTTGAGCGCCTCCGGACCGAGGTCTTTCCCGAGCACTCGCTCGGCCTGCTTCACGGACGGATGAAGTCCGAAGAGAAGGACGAGATCATGATGAAGTTTAAGGCCCGGGAGATCCAGATTCTGGTTTCCACGACTGTGATTGAGGTCGGTATCGATGTTCCCAATGCGACCATCATGATCATTGAGAATGCGGAACGATTTGGATTGTCACAGCTCCATCAGCTCCGCGGCCGGGTGGGGAGGGGGGCCGATCAGTCGTACTGTATCCTCATCGCGAACTACGGTTGGTTTGACGCTCACCGGAAGGGGCTCGAGGCCGGCGAGCTGAAAAGGGAAAAGATGCACGCTCAGACCCGGTTGGAGACAATGGTCGAGACAGCGGACGGCTTCAAGATAGCGGAAGTCGACCTGAGACTCAGGGGCCCGGGGGAGATTTTTGGAATCCGGCAGAGCGGTGTGCCGGAATTCCGGATCGCCAACCTCGTCGAGGACGGGGAACTCATCGCAATTGCCAGAAAAGAGGCGTTTCTCCTGGTCGAGCGGGACCCCCAGCTGCGGTCTCCATCCCATCGACAACTGCGGAAGCACTTCGAAGACCAATACAAGGATGCCCTCGAGTTGGGCAACGTCGGTTGACCGGCTCCTCCTACCTTCTTCTTGTCCGAACGACTCTGTCCCGATCAACGCCCCTCCGTCGATCATCGAGTTGACCTCGCGTCGACTCAGCGATCGACATGGACATCCTTCGATCATCTTCTTCTCGAGTCTCCCATGAGGATCTCACCGGTGATCGTGTCAAGGAATAACCCGCGTCGAAAGCGCGAAAAACCTCTCTCAGACTTGACAACGACGATTAAAAGATTATATTTGTATCAACGATACACGTTCATTGATAGGTCGTTCTCCCACAATTGAAAGGTTGATCAACCTGCTTGTTACCGCGATTGAATGTCGCGCTCGTCTACAACATGAAGAAGGAAAACGCGGATGAAGTTTCGAATCATCCTCGGAGCGGAGGGAACGGAGAGGGTGGAGTAGCAGTAGCGTCACGAACGAAACTTCAGGAGACGAGACACGACACATACGCAGAATGGGATAGCGAGACAACCATTCTCGCCGTGAAGGCGGCTCTGGCGGAGCGACACAGCGTGACGATGATCGAAGCGACTGAGAGCGCTCCCCAACGACTGCTCGAAGTTCAACCCGACATTGTGTTCAACGTCGCGGAAGGATTACGAGGAGCCTCCAGAGAAGCGCAGATCCCCGCCATTCTGGAAATGCTCGGCATTCCGTACACGGGCTCCGATCCTGTTACGCTGGGCATATGTCTCGACAAGGCGCGCGCGAAAGAAATTCTCTCCTTCCACAAAATTCCGACACCAGCATTTCACGTTATCTCTTCCCTTGAGGAGCTCGAGCATAGCTCTGTCGAGTTCCCGTCTGTTGTGAAGCCTTTGCATGAAGGTTCGAGCAAGGGAATTTTGGATTCTTCAATTGTTCGATCTCGCAAAGAACTCGCGGACCAGGTTCAGAGAGTCTTGAACGATTACGCAGAACCCGCGCTTGTGGAGAAGTTCCTTCCCGGCAGAGAATTTACCGTAGCGCTGCTTGGAAATGACCCTTCCCTTGTTGTATTCCCAATAGTGGAAATTCGCTTGGACAAACTCCCGAAGAATGTGAACCCTCTCTATTCATATGAGGCAAAGTGGGTGTGGGATCAGAGCGACCACCCGGTCGAAATGTATGATTGCCCGGCGAATATCGAAAGCGATCTCGAACGTCGCATCAAGGAGATATGCATAAATGTATTCCATGTCTTGAGATGCCGCGATTGGACCCGGATCGACTTACGGCTTGATGAAAACGGTATACCCAATGTGATTGAACTAAATCCTCTTCCGGGGATTTTGCCGAATCCTGATGATCATTCGTGCTATCCGATGGCTGCGCGAAAAGCTGGATTTTCTTACAACGCAATGCTTAACGCTGTATTGGATGCAGCGATCGTGCGATATGGAATCGCCTAATCCATTGTTACTAAATCATAAAGCCGCTGCCGGATCACACTAGCGCAAGAGAGAATATGCGAAAAAAGATACACGTTTCTGTTGTATTCAATGAACCGACGGTCGAAACCTCTGCCGGAAGGAAGTTCATTTCCGAGATGGGGAAGATCGAAGCGGACGTTACCCGTTTGCAAGTGCTGTCGGGAGCTCAGCCGTCGGCAGTCGATCTCTCGGAAGTTGGTGTCCTTGAAGAACGTGGACATGTCCAGGAGGCTCTGCAGAAGAACGGGTACAAGACGTCGCTTTTCAATATGAACAGCGACATCAAGCGTCTGATCCAGTTCATCGAAGAGAAAGAACCGGATCTTATTTTCAATCTGTGTGAATCAGTCGGCGATGAAGCCACGCATGAAATGTTCGTTGCGGGTATCTACGAGTTGATGGGAATCCCGTATACGGGCGCCAGCGCATTCACGCTGGGCATGTGCCAGAACAAGGTTCGGACGAAACAGGTCCTCAGTTTTCACAAGATCCGAATCCCGCGGTTCACACTCTACAAGCACGCCAACGAAATTGTCGAAGACGAGTTCGATCTTCGGTTCCCTGTGATCGCCAAGCCCTCGTTGGAAGACGCCAGTGTCGGGATCGACAACGGTTCGGTGGTCGACAGTTTTGCGGCGCTTCGGAAGCGTGTCCGCTTCATTTTTCAGAACTTTGACCAGCCTGCTCTTGTCGAAGAGTACATCGAGGGTCGGGAGCTCAATGTCGCCATCATAGGGAACCGGCGGCCAATCACTCTCCCAATCTCGGAAATCGACTTCTCGGGACTTCCCCCCGAGCTTCCCCGCATCGTAACATACGCAGCGAAGTGGATGGAGGGGACGGAGGAATATAAAGGGACGGTTGGGGTGTGTCCCGCGCAGGTGCCGATCGACGTCGAGCGCCAGGCGAAGGACATCGCTCTCAGGGCATATCGCATCATGGGATGCCGCGACTATGCGCGTATCGACATGCGTCTCGACAAGAACAACAATCTGTACGTCATCGAGGTGAACCCCAATCCGGACATCAGCGATGATGCGGGCTTCGCGCGCTCAGCCCGGGCATCCGGATATTCGTTTGACGAGGTCATCAACAAGATTGTCGAGTACGCTCTAGAGCGGACACCGTAGTGTCTGCCATGACGATTCGTCTGTTTCAGAAGGAAGATCTCGAGCCGCTGGTTGAGATTGTGAAAGCGACGGATGTGTTCCGGCCTGAGGAAGTCGCTGTCGCACGCGAGTTGATGGAGGTCGCCGCCGGGCAACCGGGGCAGAAGGATTACGTGATTTACACATCGGTGGACGAGAGCGGCATCGTGCGGGGTTACTATTGTATCGGCCACACGCCCATGACGGAAGCGACGTACGATTTGTACTGGATTGCTGTTGATCCAAAGGTCCACGGTCAGGGAGTTGGGAAGCAGTTGCTTCGTCACAGCGAGGACACTATCAGGCAGCACGGCGGCAAGCTGGTGGTCGCCGAGACATCGTCGCTGCCGAAGTACGAAAAGACACGATTGTTTTACGAGCACAATCATTACACCGAGGCGTCGCGCATCAACGACTACTATGCTCGAGGCGACGGACTCGTGGTGTACATCAAGTACCTCTAAGGAGGAACAACGACCTGTATGGAACTCTGGCAAGAGATGTTGCGACAGAGTGTGGACAGCGGTAAGGATCTTGTCGAACGCTTTGGATTTGACAAAGAGCTCGCCGATCGGCTGAACAAGCTCTTTCATATTCGTGTCAATCCCTATTACCTCAGCTTGATCCGCTATCCCGGTGATCCCATTTGGCTACAGTGCATTCCCGATGCAGTGGAGCTGGAAGATCGCAACGCCCTGGATGATCCACTCAACGAAGAGGCTGACAGTCCGGTCCCGAGTATCACACATCGCTACCCCGACCGGGTGCTCTTTCTCGTCACAAGTCAGTGCTCGATGTACTGCCGGTTCTGCACGAGAAAGCGCAAAGTGAGCGACTCCACCAAGATTAACTCGAAGTGGATTCAGGATGGCGTAGATTATATCGCAGCGCACCCCGAGGTGCGGGATGTTGTCCTCTCGGGCGGCGATCCTCTGATGGTGACCGATTACGTGCTTGAGCGGGTGTTGTCGAGCCTGCGCGCGATCCCTCACGTCGAGATCATCCGTCTGGGTACGAAAATGCCGTGTGTGCTTCCCCAGCGCATCACGCCAAAGCTGTGCAAGATGCTGAAGAAGTATCATCCGATCTACGTTAATACCCATTTCAATCATCCCTGGGAATGCACGCCGGAAGCGGAGAGAGCATGTGCGATGCTTGCCGATGCGGGATGTCCGGTTGGGAACCAGGCCGTCCTGATGAAGGGGGTCAACGATGACGCCGACGTGATGCTCGATCTCCATCGGAAATTGCTGAAGATGCGCGTCCGTCCATACTATATCTACCAGGCAGATTTGACCAAAGGCACCAACCACTTCAGGACTCCCGTCCGGAAGGGACTGGAGATCATGGACAAACTGCGTGGACACACATCGGGTCTTGCCATCCCGTACTACGTCATCGACGCGCCGGGGGGGGGCGGAAAAATCCCCCTGCTCCCGCAGTACGTGCTCGGACGGAACGGAAAAGACATCATCCTTCGCAACTACAAGTACGAAATCTTCACGTACCCGGATGTCGAGGAAGAGCAGCCGGAGCCGCAATTGGAGGTCGAGACAAAGTACCGCCGACGCCGCCGTATGACCGAGAAGAAGATGGTTCCCAACGAGCCGTCAAAACGAGAGCTGGAACCGGAACCGATCGGGAAATAGTAATCGTTTCTCCTGTGTGAAAAAGCCCGCGCCTGATAGACGCGGGCTTTTTTTGTCGGAAGCCATCGCAGAGAACGATCGGTTTTCCGGGCTTGCCTACTCCTCCAATCTTTCCTACATTCAGTCCATCAAGAACCCTGGACGAGAACCCGCTTTCTGCCACAAAGGCACCCCGCCAGAACGCGCTGCGGGCTGGCAAGGCACAAAGAAAGAGAAGAGAAGAAACAAAGTCTATTTCACGCCTTCGTGTCTTCTGCGCCAGAGGCGCATGAGCCTTTGGCTCAGCGACTTCGTGCCTGCACGCCAAAGTGCGGCGTTTCGGCACGCAGGCGTGGCGGCACTCTTCGACCGGGTCTCACGCGATTGACTCTCACCACCACTGGAGATGCTCCCATGGCAGCACTCGGTCCCGAAAAAGTTCAACAGATACAGGAAGCCCTTCAACAAGAGAAGATCGATGGCTGGTTGTTCTATAACTTCCGTGGGTCAAATGTGTTTGCCACCCGGATCATCAACCTTCCGGCACACATCATGCAGACACGGCGATACTTCTACTTCATCCCTGCCTCCGGCACACCTCAGAAACTGCTGCATAACATCGAGCAATGGAACCTCGACATGATCCCCGGCGACAAGACCCTGTATGTCAGTTGGCAGTCGCTGCGGGAGGGGGTGAAGAAGATCGTGGGCGGTGCAAAAAAGATTGCGATGGAATACTCGCCGATGAACAACATTCCGTATGTCTCCAACGTGGACGCGGGTACGATGGAGCTCGTGCGCGCTGTTGGGTTGGAAGTTGTTTCGTCGGCAAATCTAGTGTCTCGTTTCGAATCCACGTGGGACGACGAGCAGGCGGGAGATAACATGATGACCGCAAAGCATCTGCGGCAGATCGTTGATCTGACGTTCGGGTTTGTCAAGCAGCGAATCAACGCCGGAACACCTACAACAGAATACGATGTGCAGCAATTCATGCTCTCTGAATTCAGGACGCGCGGCCTCATGACTGAGAGCGACCCCAACTGTTCGGTCAACGCGAACAGCGCCAACCCTCACTATGAACCAACGAAAGAGATCCACAGTCCGCTGCACAAGGGGGATTTCGTTCTGCTCGACCTCTGGGCGAAGAAGGACAAGCCCCGTTCTGTATACGGGGACATCACGTGGACCGGGTACATCGGCGAGACTGTTCCCGAAGAGTACACGAAAGTTTTCGAAGTGGTGAAAGGGGGACGTGACGCGGCAATCCGCTTTGTTCAGGAGTCATTCAAGGCCGGCAAGGAAATTTGCGGCTACCAGGTTGATGATGCAGCCCGCAACTATTTCAAGGAGAAGGGGTACGATCAGTATTTCGTGCATCGCACGGGGCATTCCATCGGGGAAGAAATCCACGGGAATGGCGCCAACATCGACAACCTGGAAACGCGCGACGAGCGGAGGATCATTCCTGAGACATCATTTTCCATTGAGCCAGGAATCTATCTCCCCGGCAAATTCGGCGTGCGAAGCGAAATTGACATGTACATTACGAAGTCCGGGGAAGCGATCGTCACAGGCTTGCCGATGCAGGAAAAGGTGGTGGCAATCCTCGCGTAGCAATTCGTTCGTCGGACAGATTGTCAATCTGTCCGACATTGGTTACGGGTTGTCAGGCTGTCAGCAGGCTAGGAGTGCTATTTCGGAACTCTGAGCAGGTTGACAACAGCGAGCGCCAGGAAAATGATATTGGCGAGCCATGCGGTGAGCAAAGGATTGAGATCGCCGTTGTAACCGAAGACCTGGCTCGTCTTCATGAAACCGAGGTAGATAAACGTCACTGCAACGCAGACGCCGAAGTCAATAGCGATTCCGCTCCGCCGTTTGATCGATGCGAACGGCACTCCGAACAGGACAACAATGACGCTGGCGAAGGGAAACGCGATTCTGTTGTGGTAGTCGACCATCCATCGTGAAACATCCTGTCCGGCTTTCTGTTGATTTGCGATGAACTCCCGGAGGTCGGGATAGTTCATCTCGTCGGGCCTTCGCTGTTTCTTCTCGATGTCGGTCGGACTGATACTGAGCCGACCGAGCGCCAGGTGTTCGAACGCCGCGATGCGCTGGTTCTCCCCTTCAAATTCCCGGACAGCCCCGTTGGTCAGGATCCATCCATCACGCGTTGAATCTCCTTCGCTCGCCCATGGATGTCCCCACTCCATCTGCCGGGCATCGTAGCGCCGGCGCAGGACGGTGGCATTTGTATCGGCGAATTCTTCGACACTGACCCGGTATCCGATCCTCTTGACACCTTCATAGTAGTTTATCGACACGAGGCGCGTGCGTCCGTCCTGAAAAAAGAGCGGCAGCGTGCTCCGCGTCCCCTGCGATGGGCGGAGGTGAACCCGTTCGATTGCTGCCTTCTTCTGATTGGCGTAGGGTACAATCCAGCCGTTGAAATAGATCGACAGCAGGCTCACACCGACGGCGACGACAAGGAACGGCAACAGAAAGCGATAGAGGCTTAGACCGCTCGATTTCATAGCGGGGAGTTCGTTTTGATTTGTCAGCCGACCGACGACGAACAACGCGCCGAGGAGCATCGCGACCGGGGTCATCAGCTTGATGATTTCCGGCGTGAACGCGAGATAGTACTGCAGGATGGTCTGAAATGGAGCATTGGCATCGATGAAGTCGTCGAGGTGCTCCATCATGTCGATGACGACGAAAATGAGAAGAAACGTGATGAGGCCGAAAAACACGGTTGCAAGGAACTGCCGGATGATATAGCGGTCGAAGACTGTCACGCGGCTTCTTCCCCGGATCGCCACTGCTTTGGAACAAACCGCAGAAGATATGACCAGTCGATTGTCAGGCTCTCGCGGGCTGTCCTGAAGGTAAGATAAATCCCCATCAGCCCGATGATGATGTTGGCAATCCACATCCCGAGCCATGGATCGGTATATCCGCGATCGGCGAACTTCTCGCCTCCGATAAGACAAGCCCAATAGAGAAGGAAAAACCCGAGGCTCAGGCTTGCGGCCACTCCAAACGTGCCCCGCCGCGCCATAATCCCCAGCGGTGCGCCAATCAGCACAAACACAATGCAGGCAAACGGGATCGAGTATTTCTTGTAGATCTCCACGGAGTATTCATGGATCCGCCGTCCATAGTACAAAGCACGGGCTTGCTCGCCTTCAAGGGCTGATGCGAGGGAAACCACCCGGGCCTCGGCGGCGGTTTTTGGATCTCCCACCGATTGAAGCGACGGGTCGAGGTTTCTCTGAGGAGCGAACACCGCGTTGAGTTCTTGCTGCACAAGCGCGGCGATATGTGCGCGTGACGTATCCAGAAGCTGTCGAAGACTGTCGACAATCACGTTCATCGCCCGGGCGCTGAGCTCGCGGTCACCACGGGAGAACGCGCTTTCCTGCGATCGCTGAAAATCGAAGCCCTCGGCGTTCATCGCGATCCTGTGTTTCTCAAACCGGATTTTGCGGTAACGGCTGAAATCCGTCATACTGAGCTCGTGGATTTCTCCGTCGTAGAGATCCATGATCAGTTTCTGATAGTCGGGAGAGAATGAAACCGTTCCGTGATCCGCCGTCACTGTCGTCGTCACTGCGCTGTTCGTATAGTCGAAGATCGTCACCCCTTCGAGGTCATTGGTCTGCTCGAAGGTCTTGCGGACAAGAATGCTGTACCCCTGGATGTCTCTCGGATCCGAAAACAGGCCGGGGACAAGCGAAAAAGTCGGTTTCTTCCGATAGATGTCCGTCATCAACATCTTCGCCCTGTGGTTCGCATCGGGAAGCACCCTGTTGTTGAAAAGGATCAGCAGGTAGCAGAGAAGTACGGAGAGGAGCAAGACCGGCGCAACCATCCGGTAGAGGCTGACGCCGCCGGCGCGCATGGCTGTAATTTCATTGCCGGAGGAGAGATTCCCGAACGCCATCAGTGTCGCAACGAGTACAGCCATGGGCACTGCAAGGACGAGCATCCATGCAAGGTTCATAACGATGAGCTCGGCAATGACGCCCGCGCTCAGCCCCTTGCCCGCCAATTGATCCATCTTCTGCATGATAAACTGGAGCAAGAAAATGAACACGAGGACAAAGACGGAGAACAGAAAGGGGGTCACATGCCGCTGCAGAATATGACGAGACAGGATGAGCATGGCAGTGAGAATATACAGAGAATGCCTTCTGATTACAAGTGATGCCCGATCTCGCTGCAGAATTGGATTGCGATTCTCTCCTGAGTTGCGTTCGCCGTGCACCATCGGCATTTGTTGATTTGCGTGCCCGCTTTGCGTATCTTAGCCGTGAAGAATGTCTTGAACGAATCGTCCGAAGGGAACCGACTTCCGTCGCTCTATGAACTCCGACGACCTGGCTCACGTGCGCAAAGAATACTCCCGTCATTCACTCAGTGAATCAGATGTAGATCTGAACCCGTTGATCCAGTTCCATCGGTGGTTCGAGGAGGCGTTGGGCTCACGACTGCTTGAGCCGAACGCGATGGTGCTGGCGACCGCGACTGCGGATGGCAAACCGTCCGCCCGCGTCGTCCTGCTCAAGGGGTATGATGAGCGCGGCTTCGTGTTCTACACGAACTATGAAGGAAGAAAATCCTCCGAGCTCCTTCAGAATCCGCATGCGGCGTTGCTGTTCTATTGGGGTGAGCTCGAACGACAGGTCCGCCTCGAAGGCGCGGTTGAGAAGACCTCGCGTCAGGAATCCGAGGACTACTTCAAAACAAGGCCTCTCGAAAGCCGGCTCGGTGGCTTGGCGTCCAGGCAGAGTTCCGTGATACCGAGTCGAAGCGACCTGGAACAGAAGGTGTCCGACCTGGAGAAGCTCTATGAGAACCGCGAGATCCCGGTTCCCCCGTTCTGGGGAGGATTTCGCCTGCAGCCGCAGGTCTTTGAATTCTGGCAGGGAAGGGAGAATCGTCTGCATGATCGCATCAGGTACTCATTGCAGGGGGGCGTCTGGGCGATCGAACGGCTCTCTCCCTAGTATCTCCGGTTGAAGCACCGTGCTGCAATTGGTCTGCGGTGTTGATGGCCTCATCCGTCATGGCTTCCTAATCAGGGATCGGTAGTGGAATACCTCGCCGTTGCGCGCATACTGCTCTTGATCGTATCGATCGGTGCGTTCTTTTTTTTCGCCCGGCGTCTCAACGACACTTTCCTTCCGGCAATTCTTCTCATCGCAACGGGTTTCACACTCTTCATGCTGGATCTCATAATCCGCCCCTACCTCGGTGGAGGATTTCCCTTCGATATTCCCACGCCCGGATCCTCATATCTTGTCTCGGTGATTGCTGAATTTTTCGCGCAAGTCGCAGGACTGTCACTTCTTCTCCTGGGATTCTACAAGGTTTATCACGTTCTGATTAGCATGAACAAGCGCGATCAGCTCGAGAGAGAACAACGCATCATCGGCAAGGCTCTCGCCGACACTGAGAAGCGTTACCGCGAGTTCTTCGAAGAAGATCTCTCGGGGAACTTCATCTCCAGTCCTCAGGGGAAGATCGTTGCATGCAATCTGTCGTTCGCGAGCATGTTTGGGTATGATTCCGTGTCCGAGGCGATGAATTCAGACGGCCGGCAAATATTTGAGAGCCCCCGGGCTTTTGAAAACTTGGCTGAATTGCTTGGACAGGCTCGGCGACTGAAGAACTATCAGATGATCATGCGACGGAAGGACGAAAGCCGCATCTATGTCATCGCAAGCATCATAGGCGAGTTCGACGAACAGGACAACCTGGTGCAGATCCAGGGATTTGTTCTTGATGAAACCGATCGGGTGGAGGTCGAACAAACGCTGCGCAACAGTATTGAGCAGTTCCGGCAGGTGTTTGAGGAGGGGCCTGTAGGAATGATGCTCGTGAAGCTCGATGGTGAAATCCTGAGGGTCAACCGTGCGTTTTGCTCGATGGTGGAGTACTCCGAAGCAGAGCTCCGCAGAATCTCCTTCGACGGAGTCACGCATCCCGAGGATGTTGGTAAGGATATCGAACGTATCCAGCTGCTTGCGAAAGGGAAGATCGGGAGCTATCGGACTGAGAAACGGTTCTTGACGCAAAAAGGGAATGTGATCTGGGCGCTGTTGACGGTCTCCGTGGTAAGGGAGGCGGATGGAAACGCGCTGTATACGGTGCGTATTATTGAGGATATCACGTCGCGCAAGCGGGGCGAAGAGGAACTGGAACAGTCTCTCTCCGTTCTACGGGCAACGCTGGAGTCATCGACCGATGGGATCCTGGTCGTCGATCAGAACAGAAGGCTCGTGAACTACAATCGGAAATTCGTTGAGATGTGGAAGATCCCGCAAAGGATCATGCTCAAGCGCGAAGGAGACAGGATCGTCGAGTTCATGCTCGAGCAGGTCGAAGACCTGAAGAATTTTCAAGAAGCACTCGAAACGACGTACGGCCAGCCCGAAGTGGAGAGCTTTGACATCCTCGGTCTAAGGGACGGCAGAATCGTCGAACGGTATTCGAAGCCTCAGAAAATCGGGGGCAAGACTGCCGGGAGGGTGTGGAGTTTTCGCGATGTGACACAGCGGCTTCGCTCTGAGGAGGAACGGCGTGCGTCGGAGGAGAAGTACCGTGCGCTCTTTGAGGAGTCTAAAGATGCGGTCTTTGTTAGCACGCCGGATGGCAGGTTCCTCGATATCAATCCGGCCGGGGTGGAGCTGTTTGGCTACCTGAACAAAGAGGAACTTCTCCAGATCGATATTGGCCACGACGTGTATATCGACTCGGAAGCGAGAATCAAGGGAGCTCAGCTTCTTGCCGAACAGGGGTATCTCAAGGACCACCTGATTCACGCGAAGACGAAGAACGGTCGGGAACTTATCGTGTTGGAGACCACGACGGCAGTTCGAGATCTTTCGGGCAAGGTGGTTGCCTACCGCGGCATCATACGTGATGTCACTGAACGGTATCGTCTGGAAGAGCAGTTGCGTCAGGTGCAGCGAATGGAGAGCGTTGGGACGCTCGCAGGGGGGATTGCTCACGACTTCAACAATATTCTCTCCATCGCATTCGGGTACCTTGCGAAGCTTGAGCGGACGGGTTCTGATCCCGCAGCACAGGCTCACGTGACCGGGTCTATCAGGAAGGCCCTGGCGCGGGGAACCGGACTGGTGCAGCAACTGCTGACGTTTGCGCGCAAGACAAGCGGTGTGCTTGAAGCAGTTCGCGTGAATGAGATTGTCCAGGAGTTCTCCACGTTGCTCACCGAGACATTTCCCTCAAGCATTCGCTTCGACGTGAAGCTTGGCGACAACGTGCCGCTTCTTCTCGCCGATTCGGGTCAGGTTCAGCAGGCCATGATGAATCTGTGTATCAATGCGCGTGACGCAATGATCGATAACCAGCCTGGTGGTCGGGTCGGCGGAACGCTGACGATTGGAACCGCGACCGTTCCGGGCGACAGATTACGCAGCAAATTCCCCGCTGCAACGGAGGAGCGATATGTGCTTATCCGGGTGGAAGATACAGGGGTCGGGATGGATGAGGCCGTGAAAGGAAGAATCTTTGAACCATTCTTCACGACCAAGGCGGTGGGCAAGGGGACGGGGCTCGGGCTCGCTGTCGTCTACGGGGTCGTTGATGGCCATAGGGGCTTCACCGATGTCGAGAGCGTTCCTGGCAAAGGTACGTCGGTTTCACTCTACTTTCCGGTACTGCCAGTCGAAGAAATAGCCTCCCCAGCGAAACAAGTAGCCGAGCCGGTTCGCGGTTCCGGAGAAATGATTCTGCTCGTGGAGGACGAAGAGATGCTTCTCGATCTCCTTCAAGCACTGCTTGAAGAAAGTGGGTATCGGGTGCTGACAGCAAAGGATGGTATGGAAGCCGTGGATGTCTACAAGTCTCACGCTGAAGAGATCAGCATTGTCCTTTCCGATATGGGATTGCCCAAGCTCGGAGGGTGGGAGGCTTTTCGAAGAATGAGGGAAGTGAATCCGAACATTCGATGTATTCTCGCCAGCGGGTACTTTGACCCGGATCTGCGGATCGAAATGATCAAAGAAGGGGCTATCGATTTTATTCAGAAACCCTACGTGCCCAATGTTATCCTTGCTCGCATCAACGAGGCCATTCACGACGGAACCAGGAATCGGCCTCGTCGTTAGGCGGGGGCCGTGTGCTTCAGATCAAAAGAGCCTTGCTATTGTTCTTCCTTTTTTTTAAGTTTTCATCAGCCAAGCAGGTCGCACGACTCACATCAAGGGACGGAGTTTTATCGATTCATTCGCTACCACACCAGTGCATTGAATTCTCGAGAGTTGGTTCTCGGTTTATTTTACTGACACATCTCGTAGAGCGGCGTGAGACAAGGTAGCGAGTTACGGAGTCCGAAGATGTCGGGTAGGCATGGTCTGGCCGTCGGCAGACCGGTGGGTGTCGTTGCGGCACTCATCATCTCCCTTTCCTTCCTCGTTTCATTTCTTTTCGCTGAAAGCAACTTTTTTGCCGAACAGGCCTATGCCTCATTGCGCGCCAGCGCTGAGGAACCGGCTGCTCGTTCCGGGAATTTTCCAGTCCTGCAAGACACCACCAGGCGCCGACAGACCAGCGGCCCTTCGCGGCGCGCGCGCGCGTTGGAGCGGAACCGATCGTCCGCCGATACATCCGATACAGGCCAGTCTGCCGCCCGCATTCTCGAGACAATCAAGGCGATGCCGCGGGACTCTTCTGCCCGCCTCGCCTTTGGACATGTCCGTCGTGATGACCGGGTCGCCCATATCCTGGAACGTCCGGTACATCCTTTGTATCTGCCCGACCCGATGTTCGTGCGCAAATCGCAGGCGCTGGACTCATCGCGGTTTGTGTACCGTGTTCGAAGAACCCTCGGGGCAACCGATACCCGTATCCCGCTCGACTTCACGCTTGAGGACTACCGCAGGCTTCGACTGCAACAGTTGATCCAGAAGAACTGGGAAGACATGGCTCATGCCTACCGGCTTGAATCGGAAAAGAAGAAGGGGCTCGGAGATCTCTTCAGTCAGGTCACAAATATTGAGATTCCAGTCCCGAAAAACCCCATCTTCAGCATCTTTGGGCCGAATATCATCCGCCTGCAGATTAACGGTGCTGTCGACATTCACGGGGCGTTCCGCAACACGGTGTCCGATCTGTTCCTCAACAACCCCCTTGCGCAGAGTCGGAGCGAACCCGATTTCAGCCAGGAGGTGCAGGTCAATGTTAAAGGCCAGATCGGAGACAAGCTCAATATCGATGCGGACTGGAACACGAACCGCCAGTTCGAGTACGAAAACCAGCTAAAGGTGCGTTACAAAGGGTATGACGACGACATCGTCCAGAGCGTCGAGGCCGGCAACGTATCTCTCACGACAAATTCGTCGTTTGTCGCCAGCAGTTCAGCCCTGTTCGGCATCAAAGCCGGGTTCCAGTTCGGACCACTGAAACTTACGACCGTCGCTTCCCAGAAAAAGGGGCAGATCAAGCAGCTTTCGGTGTCTGGTGGAGGAAGGCCAAGCCCGTTTGAGAAGCGTGGGACCGACTATTCAACCGATCACTACTTCATCGATACCAGCTACATCGCCTGGTTCGATTCTGCGTATCTCAACATCCCGCCCATCGTGAGCAGAAGCAAGGAGATCCGTGATCTCGAGGTGTGGGTAACCCGCATCGGCAACGAGGATCCGAACGAGCGGGACGTCGTGGCCTTCATGGACCAGAACAAGGTGATGGCGACGGCGAAGGACCCCGCGGCCCGCAAGCGGGAATACAATATGATTCCCGGCGAAGTGGAGGTCGGCCGGTTCATCCGCATGGACCCCAACTCCGACTACACGTACCACCAATATGCAGGATACATCACACTGAACCGGTCACTCCAGCCGGAGCAGGCGATGGTTGTCGCGTACTCCTTGCCGGATACGATCGATTCCAGGCGGACGATGGATGTGGGCAACTTCGGCTCGCGGGATACCTCGAAGTCGATGAAGCTCGTGATGAAGCTGGTGCGCCCGCAAAAACTCGGACCGCAATACAAAACGGCCTGGCGGATGATGCTCAAGAACATCTATCCGCTTGGGGGACGTGGGATCAAGAAAGATGGTTTCGAGCTCAAAATCGTGTACGAGGTCCCAGGCAAGGAAGCCCAAGACAATATTCTTGGAATCTACAATCTTCTTGAAGTCTTCGGCCTCGATCGGTACGGCGAGCAGCCTGGCTCGCCACCTGATGGCAAGTTCGACTATGCCCCGCTGTTGACGATCAATGAAAGCCGTGGGGAGCTGATCTTCCCGCGGGTGGAGCCGTTCCGCGAAGGAATCCGGCGTTTCTTCCTGTCGAAGGGGCGCTCGATCGCCGAGGCGGATTCATTTTCCTTCAACGAGGTGTATGACACGACGTTCAACGGCGCATCGAACAGCCAGAGGAACAAGTTCCTCATCCGGGGGTCTACCTCTTCCTCGATGGCATCAACGTACCAGGTTGGTTTCAATATTGTCGAAGGAAGTGTCAAGGTCATCGTCAATGGCAATCCGGCAGTAGTGAATACCGACTACACTGTCGATTACATCTCGGGGCAGGTGACGATCAAGAATCAAGCCCTGCTGGTTCCGGGTGCAAATCTGCAGATTCAGTACGAGGCGAATGACCTCCTGCAGCTTGCATCGAAATCGCTCCTCGGTGCGCGCGGCGAGTTGAACCTGGGAAAATCGTCCGCATTCGGTTTCACGATCATGAATCTGAGTCAACAATCGCTCAGCGACAAGATTCGTCTGGGCGAAGAGCCCATCAGCAATACCATCCTGGGTCTTGACGGCGGGACAACCCAAAACCTCGATTTCCTGACCCGTGTCGTGAACTGGCTGCCCGGTGTCCAGACAAACGCTGCGTCCAATATCTCCATCAAAGGAGAAGCGGCGTACATGAGGCCCAATCCCAACACGCGGACAAGTCCGATTTCCACCGACCAGGGTGCGTCGGTTGCTTACGTTGATGATTTCGAAGGCGCGCGGAGGCCGATCTCCCTGGGTTCCAACTATGGAGCGTGGCGCGATGCAAGTGTCCCCGACGATATCCCCGGCCTGGATGACCCGCTCAAACTTTCCACCCTGGAAAAAATGGAGTACAAGGGCAAACTCGTTTGGTACAACATTCTCCCAAGCGATGTTTCAACGGCACAGATCTGGCCCAACAAGAGTGTCCGCGCTGGTCAGGACCAGGTGACAGTTCTCAACCTCTGGTACCGACCGAAGGAACGGGCACCGTATAACACCTCCCTGGCGCTGGATACCAAGCTCAGGGCGAATCCGCGAAAATCGTGGTCAGGGATTCAAAGACTGATCGGATCGACGGCGACGAATCTCCTCGACGAGAACATTAACTTCATCGAGCTCTGGGTCCATCTCAACAAAGTGCAGTCCACCGTGAAGCTCAACATCGATCTCGGGTTGATCAGCGAAGATGTTGTCCCGAACAATCGGCTCGATTCGGAAGACGGGCTCGACGGAGGCATCAAGAATGGAATTCTTCGGCCCGGCGAGGACCTTGGAATCGATGGTTTGAGCGACGACCAGGAGAGAATTCAGTACAGCGATTTCATCGCCAAATATCCTGAGTACGCGAACGACCCGTCGGGTGACAATTGGGCGCGCCCAACCGCCGGATCAATTTCGAAGGAAGATTACGTCGGCATCAACGGTACGGAGAACAATGCGCAGAGCGATGTGGGTCGTTTCCCCGACACGGAGGATCTCAACCGCAACAACAACGTGGATCGGACGAACAGCTACTATGAGTATGAAGTTTCTCTCGATACCACGAGCACGGAGTTCCGCCAGTTCGTCAGCGGCGGCAACAACGGGTGGTTCCAGGTTCGCATCCCCCTCAATGGATTCAAGCGCAAGGTCGGAGAGCCGTCCTTCGGTACTGTTGAGGCAGTACGCCTCTGGCTCACGGGTGCACAAGATGAAGTGCTCATCAGAATAACAGAATTCAACCTTATCGGGAATCAATGGGAAGAGCTTGTCAAGAACGACAGCACCTTCCGCGTCGGCGTCGTCAACGTCGAAGACAACCCGGACTACCGTTCGCCCCCTTCATTGCCGCGGCAGCGAGATCCAAATCAACCGGACCAGATTATTCTTTTGAACGAGCAGTCTCTCGACCTCCTCGTCAACGGCCTCAAGGACGGTGAATCGCGCCAGGCAATCAAGCGCTTTCCGACGCGGCCGCTCGACTTGTTCAGCTACCGTGCGATGCGTATGTTCGTTCATGGCGACGAACGGCCGGGAACCAGGATCCATTACACAGACACGACAAACTACGATCTCGAGGTCTTTCTCCGGTTCGGGATCGATTCCCTGAACTACTATGAGTATCGCGCGCCGATTCAGCCAGGTTGGGATCCCAACGACGTCAATGTAAGCTTCGCCGAGATCACAGCGATCAAACTCAATCGCGACAGCTCGAACTTCAGCGCAAGGGTTCATGTACCGGGCGGACCGCCCGGTGCGACGTACCAGGTCAGGGGGCTGCCCACGCTGACGAACATACGCCAGATCGTTGTAGGTGTCCAGAACCCGGCGAACAAGGGTCCAAGCGTGGTGGTCACGGAAGTGTGGATTAACGAGCTGCGCCTGACGGATGTGGACAACACGCCCGGCCTGGCGTACCGGTTCGATACCTCGATCAAGATCGCCGATGTCGCGACAGTCTCGTTCAACATGACCCAGCGCGATCCGAACTTTCACTCTTTGGAAGAGCGGTTCGGCACGCGCAACCAGGACCGCAACTGGGCGCTCTCCGCCTCGATCGGATTTGAGCGCTTCTTGCCGCAAAGCTGGTCAGGGACCAGCCTTGCATTCTCGTACTCGCGCGTCGAGCAACTCCAAAATCCAAAGTACATGCCGGGAACCGACATTCTTGTCGATCAGGCTGCAAAACAGATCAGTGACATTGAGCGCGCAAAGGGGACTCCCGAGGCTCTTGTGCAGGGAAAGTCGGACTCCGTTCGTCTCCGCACCCAAACGCTTAGCGTGTCCGAAACGTACGCGCTCCCCAATCTCAGACTGAATATCCCGGTTGATTCGTGGCTGGTGACGGAGACGATCAACAAAGTGTCGCTGGCGTATTCCTTTACGAAGTCGACGCAGCGCAGTCCTGTCACTGAATCGATGGAACAGTGGCAGTGGAACGCGAGGGCGGCCTACGCTTTGACATTCAGCGAACGCAATTATTTTTCACCATTGCAGCCCTTCGGGGATTTCTTCCTTACCAAAACCTGGAAAGACCTGAAGATCTATTTCTCCCCCCGCAACTTCAGTGTCTCGGCCACGCTTTCACGGGGACAGACAAAGGAGCAGGCGCGGGATCAGAGTATCGCAAAACCGATCGTCCGTAACTTTGCCTCGAGTCGATCGATGTCGTTCGCGTGGCAATTCAGCGACGGCGGGCTCGTGAACCTCGGGACTGACTACTCTCTTGATGTCCAAAGCTCGCTTCTGAACTTCGAAGTGGACGAATTGGGCCGCCAGCGGCCATTCACGGAGATCGTGTCAGAGATGTTCGGCAAATCCAAGCTGGTTGATTTCGGAACTGATCTCAATTATGGACAATCGATCAATTTTTCTCCCCGCATTTTGATCCCCGCAATCCTGAAGCTGGACCGGATTTTCGGCTTTACGGCACGCTATTCAGCCAGGTACGATTGGCAGAACAATCTGCAGGCCGGTAATCTCGGCAGAAATGCCGGAGCTTCCGGCAACCTGAGCATGACCTATGACGTGAATCTCAAGGTTCTCGGGAGCGAGATCTGGTCAGATCAGCCGCCGCAGGTCGCGCCTGAGCCCGTCCAGGACACAGGGAAAGTCGGTCGCACATTCAACCTGGGACAGACACTTGACCGTGCATCGCGAATCCTCTTCAAGATCCCGATCTTCGACTTCGAGAAACTGAATCTGCAATTTACGCAGCAAACAAGAAGTCAAAACGGCGGTGTGATCGGCAGACCGGGGTTTGCCAATCTCTTCGGCCGGGTTCCGTTCTTCCAGGGCTCGCTTTCGGAAAACGGCCCATCGTTGATGTATCAACTTGGCCTTGCTTCCGATCCTCACGGTGAGGTCATCGTCAAGGGAACGAACAAGTTCCCGTTCCTGACCGGCTTCACGTTGCCCGGCGTCCGTGCGCCCAATGGAAATCTTGTCGATGTCTATTCACAGTCCAACAATCTGACAATGAGGACCAATCGTCCCCTCTGGGAGGGAGCGAGCATTGAGCTCAATTGGAACGTCAACTGGAACTACAATGTCAACAAGTCTCTCCAATCGGACAGTCTTGGGTTCACGACGGAGAATAGCAAGGTGGTGAGTGGTGATGTTAGCCGTTCGTACCTGTCGTTCCCGTCTCTCTTGTTCTTCAAATTCCTCAACACCAGTATCGAACAGGTTCAGAAACAATATGAAGCTGCTCGTGGGAACCCAGGCGACACACGTTCGAACGATGCAAAAATTTCGGACGCATTCGAGAAAGGACTGGAAGCCCTGCCGTTTGCGCAGAAATTCCTCGGCAACCTCGTGCCCCGGCCGAACTGGACCATACGGTGGGATGGATTGGAAAAACTGCCGCTCTTCAGCCTTTTCACCACCCGCATTTCCTTTGATCATAGCTACACCTCGGGCTACAAAATGCGTTGGAGGATTGACCCGACCGGAAACCAGATTACGGAGAGCCAGAACGTGACGTACGGTTTCGCTCCCCTTATCGGTCTGAATCTCACCTTCAAGCAGATTCTGAAAGGTAATTTCGGGGCCAATTTCCGCTACGGGACGTCAACGAGCTACGATTTGACTCCGGCGGCACAGAACATCGTCCAGTCCGATCTTACGGACATGACGGTCACTGCGACTTTCACGCGGCAGGGGTTCGAGATCCCGTTCTTTGGTCTGGCGCTCTCGAACGATATCGACATGAGTTTCTCGTACAGCTACTCAAAGAATGCACGTCGTGTCTACGATTTGAACGCGGAGGTCTTCAGGAAGGATGGGACGCCGCTCGAAGGATCCAGCCGGACGATCCTTGAGCCGCGCATTCGTTACATTCTCAGTTCGCGGGTCACTGCCTCCATCTACTACAAATACACCAAGCTTAAACCGGATGAAGGCGGCTCCCGCATTCCCGGTTCCACGACGAACGAAGGAGGATTGGACGTTCGCGTCTCGATCCAACCTTGATGGCTTCTCTTCTCTTAAACACTGTGAAGGGCGATTCAGGAGCTAAAGGGCAAACAAGCGGATGGCCTCGGCGAGCGCTGAGTCCTTTCATTGATTCTCGTGCCTTTAATGGGTATTTTCAATAAAGGGAACATGATGACGAAGAAGAGAATACTGTGGGTTGATGATGAGATCGATCTCCTCAGGGCGCACGTACGTCTCCTGGAAGAGAAGGGATACAGCGTTGAAATCGCTACAAATGGTGAAGACGCACTTGAGTTGACCCGGCAGAAAGAGTATGATCTTGTTTTTCTGGACGAAATGATGCCGGGTATGGGGGGCCTGCAGACGCTCTCGAAAATGAAGGATCTGAACCCTAAGATCCCGATCGTGATGGTGACGAAAAACGAGGCGGAAAGCCTGATGGAGGAAGCAATCGGCGGCAAGATCAGCGACTATCTGACGAAACCGGTCAACCCGAGTCAGATCCTGATGGCGTGCAAGAAGATTCTTGAATCGCGGAAGATCACGAGTGAGCACGTTTCCCGCGACTACGCTGCGGAATTCAGCCAGATCTCGCTTTCTCTCATGAACCCCATGGACCACAACCAATGGTATGAGCTTTATACGAAGCTCACGAACTGGGACATGGAGCTTGACGAACACCCGGAGCTGGGACTGCGTCAAACGCTTCTGGACCAGAAGCGGGAGTGCAACGCGGAGTTCGGGAAATATGTCGAGAAAAACTACC
>Ga0208566_1000347_pt1 | contig 31735 bp, 25 predicted proteins | sample PL_2010_150m_FD_184159 | JGI IMG/M metagenome (GOLD analysis project Ga0208566, IMG submission 184159) | Freshwater microbial communities from Powell Lake, British Columbia, Canada to study Microbial Dark Matter (Phase II) - PL_2010_150m... | ecosystem: Environmental > Aquatic > Freshwater >...
GATCGGGAGGACAAAGTCATTGCATATTGCCAGCAGATGATGGAACGTGCCGACGATCGCATGAAGATTATCCTGCACTACTGGATGGGACGGGGATACTCGTTGAAAGGCAAATATGTCGAGTCTGGTGCGAATTTCGACCAGGGCATCCAGCTCGCCGAGCGCCTCAATCTGCAAGATCCGAAGGAAAACACATCACTAGCGTACTATGCATTGCTTCTGGCACGCCGCGGGGGGGAGTCCAAACTTGCTGTCTCGGCAATTGAGAGGGGTGTGGCACTTGACTCGACTTCGGCGAGATTGCATTACTGGAAAGCGCGAGTACACGCCGTCCAGAATGACACATCAAACGCCCTCAGGGAGTTGACAAAGGCGGTCGCAATAGAATACAATTTCCTGGAAATCCTCGATCCTGATTTCCTGTCGGTGTGGCAGGACCCAAAGTTCAAGTCAACGATTGTCAGATAGACCCCAGCGACAGGCCCGGCACCATAATCCCGGACTTGAGATTCTCTTCTTAGAAAGCAATGCAAAAGTCGAACGAGGGAACAAACTGAGGTGAGAGCTGCCTAGGGATTGATCCAGTATGTAATTTTGATGGAGTAAACGTTGTCCGGAGTCATGCGCATCAGCCTGCTAATGTCTCGCTCAAAAGTGAAATCTCCCCTGCTTTCATAGTCCATCTTTTCATTTGTCCATACGAAGTACAAGGTCGAACCGGGCAGGTATTCCCAACGAAACACCGCGTTTGCGCGCAGGGACTTGAAATTGAAATCCGGGTTGCTCATGCTGAATCCCGGCACGGTTCCTCCTGGACCATTGGGATAGATCATATACTTCCCATCTGACAGCGAGATCCGGGAATTCCCTTCCCCGTACTTGTTGAATGAAAACGTCCCCGGGTGCGCCAGTTCCATGATGCTCGAGTAGGAGCCGGCTGAGAGGAGCGGCTGAAGGTAAAGCTGAAAGCTCAACTTTGGTGTAAAGGTCCAGTTCAATCGCACTGTGGTCGACCACTGCTTCTGATCTAAAACACCAAAAACATACCGCGCACCATATGTTGTCGTGGCAAACGCATCTGCGACTACAGTGAGATACTGCGATGGGCTATGGAGCCGATAGTAGTCGAAGCTCATGCTTGCGCTGAGATTGCCTGATACTTTCCAATTGCAGTACAATCCTGCCGTAGAGATCCACCACCCCGATTCCGCTCTTCCTACCGTCGTGTTGACTGAGCCATAGAATGACTGCCGGGAATCGCTCGAGAGGTTGAGCGCCATACTTCTGTTGCTCAAAGACTTCATCAATGGTCCGCCCCGAGTGCGCTGATGATCATAGGTTTCTCCATTGTACGCGAGGGCGAGGTTTGCCCCCCAATAGTTGATAAACTGACCGGACAGGAAGAGCTGGTATGTATTTCCGATCAAGTTCCCTCCAAAGTCGTATTCCCGAATGACCGCTCCGGCCAACGCCTTTGTTCGGAGGATTCCTACCGGCTCAAACCATTGATACCCCCCATACACATGGCTGTTGATGAAATCAGCCCGTGAGAGAAATCCCACATCGTTCGTTTCAAAATTCGGGTGAATCGCACCAATTGCGGCATTGAAGATCCAATTTCCCGAAACTTTGTCCAGCCAGATGCGGGACGCCCACCCCGTCAATGACGTTGCGCTCGAATCAACTCTGAGATAGCTCGCATCCGGACGTTGGAAGAAGTGCTGTGCGGAGCGCTGAAGGTTTATCATCCGGTCGTTGGTTCCCGAGACGGATGACGCCCCCGCCCATCCGGTAAGCACCCAGATCTTCTTCTCGTCGAGAAATGACCAGCCATCTAGGCCAATTGAGAGTGCACGGTTGTTCATCACGCCTTTCAATCGATCGTCGCGCATATCCCGCCCGACAACCGTGCCGAGTATGCCGATTGCCTGTCGGGCATCGTTGAATTCCTTGAGCGTGCGGACAATACCATAGAATGAAAGCGGTTCAATCTCATTCTTGAACCGCACTCCGGCTGAATCCGCCTGACCATATTCGCGATCCGTCAATGCGCTCACCGCGGCAAATGACCACGAATTTGTGATCTTTCCGCTGACTTTCGCCGCACCCAGAATAGTCGTTCGATCAGGGACGTCGAGGAATCCCCCGTGGTTCACAAAACCTTGTGGCGCCCGACCGATTCGCCGGCTATAGAAGAAGTTTGGATCAGACCAGTTGAAGTCCTGAAGCCCCGCCGCCCCCCCGCGTCCAAAGCTGAGGATGCTTGACCCCTCCATGAAGAATGGGCGCTTTTCCTGGTAGTACACTTCGTAGGCAGTCAGATTGACAACGGCAGGGTCGACTTCGACTTGCGCAAAGTCGGGGTTCAATGAAAGATCGAGCGTCACATCACCGGCGAGGCCAACCTTTGCATCGGCACCGATATTGAGGGGATATTTACGCTGAAATTCAAACGGATCCGTTCTTCCCACATTGAAAGCATCCACTCCGGGTTCCTGGACAAACTTGCCCGTCGCAGCGGCATACGGCAGAAGCTCGATCCGCGCTGGCGGCTTGATGCCCTCGATACCCTTCAGTTCCACCCATCGGGAGACCCGAAGACGATCGGTTCGCGGATAGAGTACAAGATACGACTCTTCGTTTCTCCGTTTGATCCCCCTGTAGATCTCAATGCCCCACACGTAGCGGTCCGCTATCGAAAATCGGAGCTGTGAATAGGGAATTCGAAATTCTGCAGCCCATCCCCACTCCTCAATCCGCACAGCGACATCCCAGACGCCATCCCAGCCGTCATCTGACTGTGTGTCGTTCGAGAATGTACCGTCCTGGATAGATCCCGAGGGATTCACAATGAAGTACTGTCCTGTTCTCCTATCGTGTGCAGCATCGATTTCGATTCCGACTACATCGGATTCCGAGTCCTGGTCCCGTCGGGCCAGCCTGCCTATGATCGAATCAGGATGAGAATCATAGAGTTTGACTGCAACGTAGAGTGCATCCTCGTCATAGGCAACCCAAGCTTCGGTTTTCTGAGATGCGGGTGCTCCTTCGTCGGGTTGTCGCTGGATGAAGCTGGTTTCGCCTGCACGCTGCCACACGCCTTCGGTTATGCTGCCGTCGATCTTGATGGGCTTTGTTGCGCGCACGGCGGGAATTGACCGCCCCGTATCCGGTTCTACCTGGCCGTTGGCGTCACTCGGGTATAAAATGGCACTGAATTGCAGGGCAAAGATGAAACGTGGAAGATGCATGAGCAAACCAGGCGTGTCCGATTATGCTAACAGGAGAATATTCGCAGAAATATCACGAATCCGTTTCCGAAAAGCAAGGGGATTGTGGGCCCCATCAAGCGGCTGAAATTTACAGCGCACCATCACAAAAAACGGGGTTGGAATAACTTGCGAAGTACATCGATGATCCACGCACCAATTGAGACATCGATTTTGAAGCTGCGGTTGTCAGCGAATCGCTTCAAGGATTTGGGGGATGACGTCGTATTTCTTGAAAGGAGGCATCAGATAGACCCCCGCGACGAGATGGCGGGCTTCGCGGAGGAAGTCTTTGCTGAGCTGCACACCGGCGACAGAAGCTTTGTCACCCGCGTTGCGTAATTGTTCCCGGATGCTTTCAGGTATCGTCATGCCGGGGATTTCGTTATGCAAAAACTCTGCGTGCCGGTAGCTCCTCAGAGGAAGAACACCGAGCATGACAGGTTTCTTCCATTGCTCGGTTCGCTTCACGAACTGCTCGAGCGTACGCATTTCATACATCGGTTGCGTGAAGACGATGTCAGCACCAGCTTCGATTTTCATCGACAACCGCTTGAGTTCGCGATCCATGTCATCCGCTTTCGGATTCGCCGCACAAGCGATCATGAACGATGTTTTCTGCCCGAGAGAATTCCCCATAAGATCCCTCCCGCCGTTCATCGCTTTGATCGCACGGATGAGACCGATGGAGTCAACGTCGAAGACCGAGGTTGCGTGTGGATAGTCGCCGATGCTCGTGGGATCGCCCGTGATGCAGAGGATGTTACGCAAACCAAGGGCATGAGCCCCAAGCAGTTCGGCTTGCAGACCGATCATATTTCGATCGCGGGTCGTCATGTGCGTCATCGCCTCAATCCCAACTTCCCGCTGCATGATGGAAGAGAGTGCAACCGCGCTGAGGCGTAACCGGGCACGGGCCCCATCGGTGAGGTTGATTGCGTCAACACCAAATCGATGAAGGTACCGGGCTCCTTCGATGACTGATGACATGTCGAGTCCTCGCGGGACGTCGAGTTCGGCCGTCACGAGAAATCTCTTTCCGATATTCCGCTCAAACTGCGAACGGGTGTCGGGTGATCCCTCCACCTCTGCAAGTTCGGTCTGAGCCATCGATTTCCCGCCCGAAGGGGCTCGAGTTGTTTCCCGAACGGAGATGCCGGGAACAGGCTGACCCGCCAGTTCGTCCAGTGTCCTCCGAATAGCCCTGATGTGAGCAGGTGTCGATCCACAGCAAGCACCGATGAGCGTGACCCCGGCCTGCACCAGCTCGCGGGCGTACGCAGCCAGATAGTCGGGCGTGGTGTGGTACACTGATCGGCCATCCTGCAGAGTCGGAATTCCAGCTGCTGGTTGAGCAGAGAGAATAACTCCGTCCTTGTACATCGTCCGGATGAGGCTGAACATCCGCTGCGGACCGACTGTGCAGTTGGCGCCAATGACATCGACGCCACGGCTCAAGAGATGCTCAACAACCTCAAGGGGAAACGATCCGGAGAGTATGGAGCCGTCCTCAGGGAAAGCCTTCTGAGCAACGATGGGAATCGTTGTCAGTTCTTTGGCGGCGGAAATTGCTTCATCGAGTTCGTGAAGACTGACAAATGTCTCAAGGATGAGAAAATCGACGCCCCCTTTGAGCAGGATTTCGATCTGTTCTTTGAACGCGTCGCGGGCCTGGGACATCTTGATTTTTCCGATTGGCTCGAGCAGCTTACCTGTCGGTCCAACAGAGCCGGCGACGTAAATATCATCTCCTGCTGCCCGACGCGCGATTTCGACGGCCGCCCCGTTGATCTCCCTGAGGCGATCCTCAAGGTGAAATTGTGTGAGACGAAAGCGGTTGGCGGAGAAGGTGTTGGTCTCAATGATCTCGGCCCCGGCGTCGATATATTCCAGATGAACGCGCTCGACAATGCCGGGATTCTTGAGATTCTGAATCTCATGGGGGCGTTCATGGCACCCATAGAGATCCAACAGCGTGCCCATCGCACCGTCGCACAGTACAGGACCCCGCTTTAACCGTTCCCGAAAATCAAGCTTCACGGATAACTCCAGGAGAAGAGAGACTGCTTATATTGATCAATTCTTTTTGTGACGACGTCAATTTCTTCGAACGACTATCATGCTATCGAGCCAGACATCAGGTCTACGCACCGCAAGAACACCTCTTACAGAATCGCCCACCTCAATCCCTTGCAGCAGGCTGATATCTTTGACCGTAAAGGACATCGTCATCGCCTTCATGAAATGAGGTATTTCCTCGTGGGAAATGACAACACGATTCCGCGAGTGCTCGAGTGCCATCACGAGGCCCTTGAGTTCGTAATACTGAACAGCGCCAACCGGCTTTCCTTCTTGACTGCCGCAGCCTGATGCACACGAGAGTACGAGGAGAGTAAGGAGAATTTGCGTTGGGTTCTTTCGGGCGAGCCTGTTCATCAGCATCTATGACCCGGCGATAAGCACTTCAGCGATCTGAACGGCGTTTGTCGCAGCCCCTTTGCGGATATTGTCCGAGACGATCCAGAGATTGATTCCATGGGGAATTGTATCGTCTTTTCGGATGCGACCGACAAAGACCTCATCCTTGTCGAACGCTGTGACGGGCATCGGATAAAGATTCTGAGCGGGATCGTCCTGGAGAACAACGCCCGGTGCCGTCCGGAGGATTTCACGCACATCATGTACGCTGCACTCTTTCTCGAACTCAATGTTGACCGATTCGCTGTGTCCTCCCATGACTGGTACTCGCACGGTTGTAGCGGTCACATTGATGTTTGCTCCCATGATCTTCCTCGTCTCCAGCTTCATCTTCATTTCTTCCTTTGTGTAGCCATCGTCGAGGAAGACATCGATATGCGGCAGGCAGTTGAATGCTATCGGGTGAGGAAATTTCTTCTCGCGCACCGGCCGCTTCGCCAGTTCATCCTCCAGTTGCGCGACAGCCCGCTGCCCGGCGCCCGTGACAGACTGATACGTCGATACGACGACACGCTTGATCTTGAACCGATCGTGGAGAGGCTTCAGGACGACCACCATCTGAATCGTCGAGCAGTTAGGATTCGCGATGATTCCTTTGTGATGAAAGGTTTGATGCCGATTGACCTCGGGGACAACCAGCGGCACGCCTTCGTCCATTCGAAAGGCGCTGCTGTTGTCGATGACGATTGCCCCTGCTTTGACAGCGTGCGGAGCAAATTCCTTGCTCACGCCCGCCCCGGCTGAGAACAATGCGAAGTGAATGCCCCTGAACTGTTCGGGTTCAAGCTTCCGGACATCAATCGTCTTCCCCTGGAAGATGACTTGTTTCCCGACGGAACGCTCCGATGCCAGCGGGAGGAGACGGCTGACCGGGAACTTCCGTTCCTCCAGCACTTTCATCATCATCCTCCCAACCATGCCCGTAGCCCCGACCACAGCGACATCAAATGATTTCATCGTCGTCCTCTTTCCTCATCGCTATTGCAGTTGATCCATCGTTTGCCGATCGCGGATGACACGGACTTTGTCCCCATTCACAAGAATCTCTGCCGGGCGCAACCGGGCGTTGTAGTTCGAAGAGAGCGAAAAACCGTAGGCCCCAGCCGTCATCACCGCAAGTGTGTCATTTCGCTTTGATTTATTGAGGGAACGGTCGCGCGCAAGGAAATCCCCGGTTTCACAAATAGGCCCAACAACATCTACCTTCTCGCACTCATACGTCTGCAGTTTGAGGGGCACAATCTGGTGATAGGCATTGTAGAGGCTTGGCCGCAACAGATCGTTCATCCCCGCATCGACAACAACGAATTTCTTCGCGCCGTTCTCTTTCGTATAGAGAACTCTGGTGAGCAGAATCCCGGCATTGGCAACGATTGAGCGCCCGGGCTCGAACCAAAGCGAACACCCTGTTTCCTTGAGAACCGGGAGGGCTCCCTCGACAAACAAATGTAACGGCGGCACCGCAACTCCTTCAGGCTCTCTGGACAAGCCCTCACATGCAAGGGCGTTGATGTACTGGACTCCGAATCCCCCTCCAAAATCAATGTGGTTGATCGGCAGTCCCGCTTCACGCAGGGATTTCACGAGACCCGCAAGGAACGCGGCCGCTTCCACAAATGGTTCCACCTTTGTGATCTGTGAACCGATGTGGGCGTGCACTCCGATGACCTCCAGGTGCGACAGCGATCCCGCATACTGGAACAGCTTCAAGGCTTCCTCTGCCGGAATCCCAAACTTATTCTGCTTCAATCCGGTTGTGATGTACGGATGACTTTGTGCGTCAATATCCGGATTCACCCGGAGGGAGATGCGAGCCTTCTTTCCGAGGCGGAGGGCCACGAGCGAAATCACCTGGAGCTCTTGCGAAGACTCGGCATTGATCGAGAAGATGTCGTTCTTGAGCGCGTACTCAATTTCATCGTCACGCTTGCCGACACCAGCGAAGGTAATTGTATCGGGAGAAAACCCGGCTCTGAGCGCCAGATACAGTTCGCCTGCCGAGACAACATCGGCGCCGGCTCCTTCCTGAGCAAGAATTTTGAGCAACGCTGTATTCGCGTTTGCTTTCAGAGCGTAGCAGACCAGGTGCTCTGTCCCGGCAAGCGGTGCCTCAAGCGTGCGGAAGTTCCGAATCACCTGGCTTCTGCTGTAGACGTACAAAGGGGTTCCGAACTCCTCGGCGAGCTCCGACAAGGAAACATCCTCGCAGTACAGCTCATTCTCTTGATACCGAAATGCGTCCACAGTACTCCTTCCTAAGACCGATTGTGTCTTGAAGAAAAATAGCCAACGATAGCGTCGGTCAACTTCTCCGGGCCGAAGCGAAACGCATCCACTGCCGGGAGACCGGTCATTTGACTGATTTGTCCTGCCGCTTCATGCGCTTCGTCATCCGTCAGGCCTACCGTGTTGAGTCCAACCGCGACAACTTTCGTTTCATGGAAAAACTTTACCACGGTTTCATGGAATGCGATAATGTTATTCAGACCCGGAAGGGGCAGGCCGTAGTCGTCTTTCACGCGCGTGGGCTGATGGCAAAGAATCATCGCATCCGGCATCGTTCCGTGGATGAGGCCGAGCGTCACACCCGAATAGCCCATATGTGTGAGAGAACCCTGTCCCTCCACGAGGATGTACTCATACCCTTCCTCGATGGAACGGTCCACTTCCAATTCGATCGCTCCTGCAATGTAGTCGCCAATGAGCGAGTCGACCGCAACGCCCCTTCCCCGGATCATCATTCCCGTCTGGCCAGTTGCGACGAAGTCTGCTTTCAATCCGCGTTGCACCAAGCCCTTGTGAACCTCCAGCAGCGTGGTCATTTTTCCGATATTGCAGTCCGTCCCGACGGTCAGGATGACCTTTGCTGTACGGTTCCGCCACGATCCTCTGGCGACGACTTCCGATTCGGGCACGATCTTTCGATAATCGGTCAATGCGACGTCCTGTTCGTGCGCGAGAGCTGTGAACTCTGCATCATCGGAAAGAATCGTGTGAAGCCCGCTCAAAATATGCAGGTGCGCCTTGATGGCTTTTCGGATAACATCCCGCCACGCATCCGGCAGCCGGCCCCCTGTAGGAGCAATTCCTATAAGCATGTGCGTTGGACTGAAGCGCAAGCCCTCTTCGAGACTTCGCACCACCGGTATGGGACCTCCATATCCGAGTACCTGTTGAGCGGTCATCCCGGCTTTGGTGCTGTCGATGACCCCGACTACTTCGCCCGGCAGATAGGCGATTGCGCCGTTTGCGGTTTTGGATTTCAGCGGACTGAAACGTCCTTCTGCGAGTGCGAGAATTTTTCGCTGCATAGTCAAGTAATTCTGGAATCAAAACAGGCGCAGCCGCTCCAGAGTATCATCGCTGCAAGCAACCAGATCGATTCGGCTGTCCGATGAAGCGCAACGAGCGCGGAGATGTCGATTCTGCGGTAATCTGACCGGGATATTTACCAAAAAATGAGTAGAAATTCAAGCCATCTTGTTTGGCACGACCTTTGTAGAACGATTTGGCCTCTTGCTGAGCGACAAGACTTTGACAGTCTTTGATTTTGACGGACAGCCAGACTATCTTTGCAGGACACCAGCTATCATCGGGCCTATTCATCGCTGAAGGAAACGGAGACGATAACGATGACTTGTCCAAAGTGCGGCAATGAACAACCGGACGTCTTTTCTCAGTGCCAGAAGTGCCGGTACATTTTTCTCCGTCAATCCGCGAATAGTTCAATAAATGTCAATTCACCGGTTTCTCTGCCCTCGGCGGAAAGCAAGCCTTCGCTGTCTGCTTTCTTTGGCGCACTTGCCAGTCTGATCGTCCTCTCTGCTGCCCTTTGGTGGCTCCATGCACCGGAGGGGTTGCCTCTCCCTGACGATCCCTATACGAATGAAAAGCATCACTTCGCGATGTCCGTGCCAAACGGCTGGATCATACTTACTCCAGATAACTACTAGGAAATGTTCCAGAAACTCGGCGACAAACTTCCCAAGAGTTTGCAGGAGGGGCTTTCGGAGCGCCGGATCGAAGCAGGATTCATAAAGCTTCTGCAGGAACCGAACTTTTCTCCCAGCATGAATGTGGTGGTGATGGAAACGGAGGTACCGGCACTCGATGAGTCACAGATGGAAGAAGCCTCGCGGGTGCTTTCGGCTCAGTTCAAGCGGGTACTTGATTCATACAAGCTTGAGAAAACCGAGCTCATCACCGTTGATGAACTCACGTCGATGCAATTTAGCAGCACAGCGGGATTGAAGCTCAAGGTGGCCGATTCCCAACCGGCCTATGTACAAACGCTTCCTGGTGGCCAAACTCGCACCGCGGCAACACCCGAGCACTGGAGGACATTCGATCTGAAAATGACGCAGACGCTTGTCCCCGGAAAGAAAAGAGCATACATCATCACATGCACATCGGAGGCTCAGCAGTACGAGGAGTACAAACGTGCATTCGAAAAATCCATCGACTCTTTCCGCGTCCTGCAACGTCCGGCCCGCTTCGGTCCTTTCGTGATGGGGGCACTGCAGGGGGGACTGGTTGCATCGATGGCATACCTTCTGTATTTCGTCATAATGTCGATGATCGCGTTCATCAAGGGATAATGCAGTAGCACGGATCAGCCGGGGGGCACCCGGCGTCGGATCAGCAATCCGACAGACAAGAACTTCAACTCGTCCAACGGGACGCCAGTCCCGCCGCCTCCGAACAACAGTTTCTGTGCTCTGAGCCGGGTCTGCGAACTGACAGACAAGAGCTTTGACTTGTCCGACGGGACGCCAGTCCCGTCGCCTCCGAACAACAGTTTCTGTGCTCTGAGCCGGGTTTGCGAACCCGACGGACAGGAGCTTTGACTTGTCCGACGGAACGCCAGTCCCGTCGCCTCCGAACAACAGTTTCTGTGCTCTGAGCCGGGTCTGCGAACTGACAGACAAGAGCTTTGACTTGTCCGACGGAACGCCAGTCCCGTCGCCTCCGAACAACAGTTTCTGTGCTCTGAGCCGGGTTTGCGAACCCGACGGACAGGAGCTTTAACTTGTCCGACGGAACGTCAGTCCCGTCGCCTCCGAACAACAGTTTCTGTTCCTCAGTCAGGCCGCCAACGCCTATCACATTGAACAATTCCCTACCACAGCAAACGCGGTTTGCAGTACGTCCATTTCCAATCGGTCCACGACTTCACCAGTCGGGCCTTGACCGGATTCAAGATTACATACCATAAGATCCTTTCCAGCTCTTCTCCATCGCGCACGACATGGTCATAGCTTTCACCCTTCCAGAAAGCACCATGACGACCCAGCTTTCTATTTGCTTCGAGAGCAGTGTGTTTCTTCAGTGAACCTATGATATCTGTTACTGGGTGAGAGGACGAACAACTATTCTCGACAAGTTTTCCTCCCCCGGCATTTCCCCTGCATCGCTCATCCTTTTCCGGCAGCCGGAACACCAGATGAACATGATTTGGCATGATGCAATAGGCATAGAGGTCGAACATAGTGCCATCACGAAACTTCATTGCCTCCACCACAATCTGCGCGATTTCAGGCTGACGGAGCCAGAGAGGACCCGTCCTTGATCGGATCAGCATAGAATCCAGTCGACCGAAGTGTTTGAGGCGATACAGCTTCATTGCCTCCGCCCGTTCCTCGTCGGTTTTGGCCCCCAAGATGATTTTCTCAAGCTCTGTCGCCTCACGTAACCATCTCCTAGTCAAGCTAGTGGCCAATGATCCCGCGAGTCGAAATGTCACAAAGTACGTGGCTCCAAAGGGCTGATAGTGCGGCAAATGCCTGTAGTAGTAATTGTCCGAAGCTATCATTGCACAAGCAGAAGTGGCGTTCGAGTTGTGGTTTGGGATTTGCAGCCAGAGGTACCCGGCGTCGGATCAGCGATCCGACGGACAAGGTTCTTAACTTGTCCGACGGAACGCCAGTCCCGTCGCCTCCGAACAACAGTCTCTGTGCTCTGAGCTAGGTCTGCGAACCCGACGGACAAGAGCTTTGACTTGTCCGACGGGACGCCAGTCCCGTCGCCACCGATTGACAGCATCTATGTTGAACGGTCAAGCGCGGGGATGGAACGTGCGATGGACTTCTTTGAGGTATTCGCGGTCGATGTGGGTGTAGATTTGCGTCGTGGAGATATCAACGTGTCCCAGCATTTCCTGTACGGCGCGGAGGTCGGCTCCGCCTTCCAGCAGATGGGTGGCGAAGGAGTGACGGAATGTATGCGGATGTACTTCCTTCTTGATACCAGCCGCCCGGGCGTATTTCGCCACCATGTCGCGTATCGCCGCCCTCGAGAGCTTCCCACCACGGAAATTGAGAAAGAGCACATCCTGCGATTTTCCCCCTTTTGCAAGATGAATTCGCACTTCCCGTTGATACCTGGTCACCCAGTCCACGGCTGAAGCTCCAATTGGTACAAGACGCTCCTTCGAACCTTTTCCGAAGACAAGGATCAAATCCGAATCGAACATCAGATCGGACTGCTTGAGGTTGGTCAGCTCCGAGACCCTCACGCCGGTTGCATAGAGAACTTCCAAAATGGCCCGATCCCGCAATCCCAGTTGCTGCAGTGTGTCAGGCTGCTTGAGGACCACATCAACTTCCGCAACAGAAAGGACTCCGGGAAGGAATTTCGATTGTTTCGGCGTTTCGATGTTTTCCGTCGGGTCATCGTCATGCATACCCTCGCCAACAAGAAAACGATGGAAGCCACGAACAGAGGAGAGAATCCTTGAGACGGTTCTTGGAGAGAGGTTCTTCTTTTTCAATTCTTTGAGGAAATCACCGATGTGCTCCTCGGTGACCTTTTGGGCAGACTGGATTTCCTGATCGGTGAGGAACGAGCGATACTTCGCAAGATCAAACTGATAGGAATGAAACGTGTGCAGGGTGACCCCTTTTTCCAGACGGAGGAAATCAAAATACTGCCGAATGACTCTGTCAAGCCCGGACATACCGGCCTGACCGGACTGGATCGAGATTCGGGCAATCTTCCCCATTGGGTCTCCGAGGGTTACGAAGCCGAAGGTGTTACGCGGGCGCGGATCCAGCTGCTCAGATTGCCGACGAGGATCGTCACCGAGGAACCGATGAAGGTATGCCACGTAAAGTCGATTCTCGTCGACGACAGAACGATCGTCATCGCCGCGATGCCGGCCACGAACCCGATGTACGCATCTTTCTGATTTGTTCGTTTGAAAAGAAGGCCGAGGAAGAAAGTCCCGAGAAGACCGCCGTAGGTGAACGAGGCTATCTTCAAACCGATTTCGATCACAGGGTTCTTCGAATCCGTGAACAACATTGCTCCGCCGATCAGCACGATACCCCACAAGAGCGTGAATGCCTTGGACCACCAGACTTCTGCTTTTCCCGTGGTCGCTTTTCCTTTCGACGTCATTTTGAAAAGGTCGAGATACGTTGAGGAGGCAAGGGAGCTGATCGACGACGAAAGTGTCCCCATGGCGGAGGCAAGGACCCCCGCGACAACGAGACCCGCCACTCCTGTCGGGAGGTTCTCGATGATGAATTTCGGGAACACTTCGTCCGACGCGCTCAATCCCAGTTGTTGAATCGAAACTCCTCCGTAGAACGCATAGAGGCAAAGACCCAGCACCAGGAAGAAGGCAAACTGCAGCACGATGAAAACCGCGTCGAGCATCAAGGCGCGTTGACTATCCCAGCGGGACTTGCAGCCGAGAAGGCGCTGCACGAGCAGTTGGTCGGTTCCATGAGACGCCATCGTGAGGAATGTCCCGCCGAGCAGACCCCCTACGAGCGTATACGGTGTGGCAAGGAAACTCCAGAAATCGGTACCCCAATTGAGATTCAGGATGGCAAATTTGTCGCCGCCGTTTGCTCTTGCGAAGCTGGCAACATCCGCCCATCCGTTCGGCAACTGATGGATGATGATGCCCATCGCCGCCGCAGCTCCGCTCAGGTAAATGAACAGCTGCACCACGTCCATAGCGACGACAGCCTTCAATCCGCCCAAGTACGTGTAGATCAATGTGAAAACACCGATCAACAAAATGCTCGTGGAGTAGTCCAACCCGGTAATGAGGTGAACGGGAATCGCAGTGGCGAATAGTCTGACCCCCGAGGCGAGGACGCGGGTGACAAGAAAAACCGACGAGGTGAATTTCCTGAGCGAGAGGCCGAATCGTTTCCCGAGGAAATCGTATGCGGTTTCGAGATCGCCCTTGTAGTAGGCAGGAATGAAGACGACGCTGACCAGCAGACGGCCAATGAAGTAGCCCAGAGCCAGTTGGAGGAAGTGCATAGTGCCGGTATAGGCGAGACCAGGGACGCTGATGAACGTCAGGGTGCTTGTTTCGCTTGCTACAATCGAAAAGCCCACAGACCACCATGACATTTCCTTGCCCCCAAGGAAATAGTCCCGCGAAGTCCGCTGTTTGCCGGCGATCAGAGTCCCAATAACGGTGACGCCAATCAGGTAGACACCGACGATGCCGTAGTCCAGCACCGAAAAACCCATACAATTCTCCTAAGTGAGTTTCAGGAAAGGTCCGGCTTCATCCAGAGAGAAAGGCTGAGGCTCGGAGAATGTGAGACAGCTAGGACCGGAGCGCTTTAGCAACCGTGTCATGGATGTGGAAGGCGCGGTCGAGGCGGGAAATACGAATGAGTGAGAGCACCTTCTTCTGGAGACCGGCAAGCTTCACAAGTCCCCCGTTCTCTCTCATCTTACGTTCGGCAATCAGAAGTGCGCTGAGGCCGCTACTGTCACAGAATTCCACCTGGCTCAGGTCAATGACAAGAACCTTCGTCTGGCGATTGCAGAGGACCAGGAATTCCCCCTTCAACTCAGGAGAGACGCTCGCATCAAGCTTGCGTTCCTTGATCTTGAGAATCGTCGCATCACCATTCTTCTTCACTTCAAATTGCATGGCGTTCTCCTCTTGCCACTGGGGGCTCCCGACCGATCTTCTCTGCGCTGAATCGATCCGGTTAAAACATTTCTATACACTTCAACAGTTGCGAATACACGTGAGTGAGATTGCTGGACGGCCCGGTCTGAACTTGAAAGTTGTAGAAACTATCAGCGTACTGCTTCACGAATCCGATGCGCAACGGCGCTTGCGAGGCCCGACACAAGAAAGAACTCGTCAGTGCGAAGCGAACATTCAGGTCTAACGCCACATCGAATGTACTCTTTTTCATCTTTCGAAGCAACCCGGGGCGCGGAAGATACCACGTGTTGAACTCCTCCTCGGTGTACGTGACGACATTGAAGCCGCGGAGATCGGGCAGAGAGGATACGATGTCGTTCCGGGCGACCAACACCACCCTGCTGGTGTGGAATCGTTGTGCGAGAAACTTCAAGACTCCCTCGATGACGGAAGCCTCGGCGGAGATTTCAGGCAGAATAACAACGGGCCTGCGCGCCCGGGTAATCGCCTCGGTGAAATGGACGATCGGATCCCCTGCGGCCCGGAAATGGAACCGCGCATAGGACGTTCCGATGTTTAGTCGCAGTTTTTCCAGCATAGGTCTGCGCCTGCGCTATATGCTCCCGACAAGTCTGATAAACTCTTCCTCCTGGAGCGTCTGGATCCCAAGCTTCTTTGCCGTGTTCAGCTTTGAGCCGGGATCAACACCGACAACCACATAGTCTGTTTTGCTGCTGACGCTGGAAGCGACGTGCCCGCCCGAATTCTCGATCATCTGCCTTGCCTGGTCGCGCGTGAGCGACGACAGCGTACCAGTCAGCACGACAGTCTTCCCGGTCAGCGCGGATCGCCTGACGCTGCGCCGCAGCTTCTCTTCAAACTGAAGCCCTGCCTTTTTCAATCGTTCAATAGTCTTCAGGTTGTGTTTGTCCTCAACGAATCTCCGGATACTTTCGGCAATGCGCGGACCAACGCCCTGAATGCCCTGAAGCTCCTCGAGGGACGCTCCGATCAAACCTTCCATCGATCGAACGTGATTGACGATCAGCTGTGCCACGCTCGTTCCGACGTGGCGAATACCGAGTGCAAAAAGAACCCGCGTGAACGGGCGCTGTTTGCTCCCTTCAATGCCCCGCAGGAGATTCTCAACGCTCTTCTCACCCCAGCGCTCAAGGGCCACCAACTCTTCGCGCCTGCCATGGAGCTCATAGACGTCCGCATAGTTGTGGACAAACCCGAGGCTGACGAGCTGATCGACGATTGCTTCACCGAGTCCCTCGATGTCCATGGCTCCGCGATGAGCAAAATGTTCAATTCGGGCCCGGATCTGCGCCGGGCATTCGCTGTTCTCACAATAGTGGTTTGCTTCCCCTTCCGGCCGAGAGATGCGCGAGCCGCATTCCGGACATTTTCCCGGCATCGCAAACGGCTTCGTCCCGGAGCGACGTCGTTCCTTGACAACAGCACTAACCTTCGGGATGACATCTCCCCCCTTCTCAACAACAACTGTGTCCCCGGGCCGAATGTCGAGCTCTTTGATATAGTCCTCGTTGTGCAGCGTCGCCCTCGACACCGTCGTGCCCCCGACAAATACGGGCTCCAACTCCGCGACCGGTGTAATCGTTCCGACCCTGCCAACCTGCAGGGTGATGTCATGCAAAGTCGTCATTGCCTGGCGAGCTGCAAACTTGAACGCAATGGCCCACCGTGGACTCTTTGCGATCATCCCCAGCCGTTCCTGCTGACTCAACGAATCAACCTTCACTACGACACCATCAATATCATACGGGAGACTACCCCGGCGTTTCTCCCATTCCTCCCAATACCCGGCAACTCCTTCCACGTCCTTGCTGACCCGTGTATGTTCACTCACTGGAAAACCAAGATCCCGCAGTATTCTCAGGTTCTCGTTGTGACTTGAGAGCCCGACGTTCTCAGTCCGAAGGTAGTATGCCATGAAATTCAGGGGACGTCCTGCCACGATTTTCGGATCCTGGAGTTTCAACGTTCCGGCCGCAGAATTGCGGGGATTGATGAACGTTTTCTCTCCTGCAAGCTCCCTGGTGTCGTTCATCCTGCGGAAATCGTCGCGTTTCATGTAGACTTCACCGCGGACCTCAAACTCATCCATCCCCTTTCTCTTTTCTCTGGATCTCAAGGGTACGGAACGGATTGTCTTCAAATTCTGTGTAATGTCGTCTCCCCGCGTGCCGTCACCACGGGTCGCCCCCCGGACGAACATCCCGTTGCTGTACCGGAGGCTCACAGCCACACCGTCGAACTTCAACTCGCACACATACTTGAACGGTTCCTGGCCGAGGGCCGAACGAACGCGGCGGTCAAAATCTCTTACTTCATCCTCATTGTAGGTATTCGAGAGGCTCAGCATGGGAACGTCGTGCGTGACCGCCGGGAATTCCTTCGTCGGCTGACCTCCGACACGCTGACTCGGAGAATCCGGAGTGACCAGTTCCGGATGGGCTGCCTCCAGATCCAGAAGCTCTTTCATGAGCCGATCATATTCCGCATCTTCAATCGTCGGCTGGGCGAGAACGTAGTACCGGTGATCATGATCCCGCAGCCGGGCGCGGAGTCCTTCGACACGCTTGACTATGCTCGCACTAACGGCCATGTGTTCCGGACAGCGTTATTGAACCTGCTGAATACCAGACTGGGTGATAAGTACATTCCGCGCGACGGCGCCGCGTTTCCCCAGCGCGCCGAGACTTCCACCGTTGAGACGAAACGTAGCGGCGCCTGCATTCCCCATCGAAACGATGAATTGTTCCTTTGCAGCCCACGCTCGGATCCGCCCCGCGGGAAAGAGATACTGACCCCTCCGGACATTGTCGATCACCACGGAGACCCAGACAGAATCTGTGGTTGTGATCTCCAGGCGCAGGCTATCAGCTGCAGGTTGAAGGGTCGTCTGTGGAGATAGTTGGCGAGGTGTCTGTTGGAGAGTTTGTTCGGGTTGAATGACGGCAGCTTCCGACTCGCGCACAGCCTTATCAAATGGCACCTTTGAGAGAGGCTCTTGTGATGGTATCGCAGATTCCCTGTTCGCCAGAAAAATGACCACTGAGGCTGCAGCAAGGATTACGACAGCAACGATAATGGAGGAGAGCGAAATCCGGGATGACGACGTTGTTGACTCGGTTGGAGTGCGTTCGGCACGGATGACACGGTGCTTGCCCCGGTTGACCCACTCCTCCGCCACGGTTCTGATCTCCTGGTTCACCTCGTCATACTGACGAAGAACTTCATCCGGATTGAGGTCGATTGTACGAGCATAGGCCCGGAGGAAGGCACGTATATACGCTTGAGGAAGGACAGAGAATTTGCCTGTCTCGATCGCCTCCAGCATTTTTTCACTGATACGTGTTGCTTCAGAGATCGCAGGTAGAGAGATCTGTTTCTGCTCGCGCTGCCTCCGCAATTCTTCTCCGAACTTCTCGAGATTCATACTCCGTCGATATCTGATTGTTGAATACTGCTGTGGAGGGGAGGGTTGTTATTCTGCCCGAAAATGGTAGCAATTATTTGACCGATTTGCAACGATCACATCGCAGGAACAGGAACGCTGATCTTCTGCTCCCCTCAAGGCACCATGCTACGAATCGTCCGGTTTTCCGTCGAACACTTCACGCAACACTTTCGACAGCTCCTCCATTTGGTATGGCTTCTGAAGGAACCCGTCAACAAGATTGTTCAGCGGCGTGGGCTCCAGGCTCTCGTTGCTGTAGCCAGTCGAGACGACAACGCGCACATCCGGTCTGATTTCTTTGAGCCTCTCGAAGGTCTCTTTCCCGCTCATCGTTGGCATGTTCATGTCCAGGATGACCGCATCGATGCGCGTCTTCTTCCCGAAAAGGACGAGAGCTTCCTGACCACTGTGGACGACCAGGACCTTGTATCCGAGATGCTGGAGCATGCGGCTGATCATCTCGCTCACGTGCTCCTCGTCATCAACGACAAGGATGCGTTCATGACCATGCTGGAGCCTCTGCTGTTTGAGCGCACGTTGAAACTTCTCTCTGTCTGCCAGGAGGGGAAAGAACATCGAAAACTGTGATCCGCGTTCAGGATCGCTCTGCATGGTGATGAAGCCACCGTGCGAATTGACCACCCCGTAAACGACGGAAAGCCCCAAGCCCGTCCCCTTTTCCTTCGTCGTGAAAAAGGGCTCGAATATCCGTTGCTGAACCTCCTGGTTCATCCCGACTCCGTTGTCACGGACGATAATCGAAGCAAAATCGCCCGCCCGCGGCTCCCCGAATACGCTGGAGTGGTGCACGTCGGAACCTACGATCTGACTGCTGATCTCTATGGTCCCTCCGTTTGGCATTGCATCGCGCGCGTTGATGAGCAGGTTGAGAAGCGCCTGCTGGATCTGACCGTCGTCCCCTTTGATGATGGCCATGTCGTCGGAAAGGTCCTTGCGGACTGCGATGCTCTTGTCGATGCTGCGCTCGAACAGCCGGAGTGTTTCTTCGACGATGTCATTGACGATGACGGGGCGGACCTGGGGGGTACTCTTCCTGGCAAACGTCAGAAGTTGTCGCGTGAGCCCAGCCCCCCGTTTGGCTGCAGTCTCGATGATGTCGGCAAAATGGTACCAGGTGTTGCTTTTCCTCATCTTCCGCTTCATGATGGCGGTGGAGCCAAGAATCGACGTGAGGATGTTGTTGAAATCGTGGGCGATACCGCCGGCAAGGTTCCCGATGCTGTCGATGCGTTGGGCGTGCAGGATCTTGGATTCGAGCTTCTTTTTCTCGGTAATGTCCCGGGCGACGACGCGCATGAAAGCCGGTTTACGCGATTCATCGTAGACGATCGAGGTGATCACGCTGACATCGACCACCTCTCCCGACTTCGTAAGGAATTGCTCCTCCAGGCCCGAAACCTCACGTCTGCTTTCGAACACATCATGAACCAGGGCCTTAGCAGCGAGATGGTACTGAAGAGGATAGAGTGCCAGGACCGAAAAACCGACCAAATTTTCCTTCTGGTATCCGAGCCGATCTGTCTCGGTTTGGTTGCAACTGACAATGATTCCCTCGCGTGTCACGATGTGGGACATGTCGGGGGAATGCTCGAAGAGATCCATGTACCGTTCTTCGGATTTCCTCAGCTGCTCAAAGAGGGTTGCGTTCTCGAGCGCGACGCCGATCTGGTTGGAAAACGCTCCCATCAATCCCAGTTGCTTTTCCATGATCTCGCCCCTGGTCTTGCTCGCAACGATGATCACTCCGGCAAACCGATCTTTCATAGTGATGGGAACGGATCCCCAGGCCGCGATCGCACCGAACTGCCACTTCGATGCATTCGCCCTTCCGCGCGGCTTCTGGCTGGTGCGAGGCGAGCGTGCCCACACAATGTCATTCGAGTCCGCTTCGATGTCCGATTCAATGATGAGCAACGGGGCCGACGCGACTCCATCCGAGGCCCTGAGAACGAGCCTCCCCCCTTCCACGTGATAGATCCAGCCGAAGTCCACATCCAATAGACGCCGGACCTCGCGGATCGCTTCTTCAAGAAGGAGGCTGATCTCCACGGAACGGTTGACAGCCTCGGCAATCGTATTGAGCGCGAGGAGCTCACGCTTCTGTTCTTCGAGTTGCTGACCGTACCTCAGCGTGAAGAAGACATTGATGAAGCCGAACACACCGACCGTGATAATGCTGCCGAACAGAAGCCAATCGAGTGTCTTGCCGACCGTGAAAAGACGGATGCTCACGATGGTCGCCATCGTAACGACCACTGCCGTCGAGGCCACGACCTGGGCTTGCTCAACAGGCCCGAGTGATGTACGGAATTTCAGTAGTTTGATGAATTTCATGATCGAAGAGCGTGGAGTGACACAGAAAAAGTAGCAACACGGTGCTTCAATAGCAAGTCAGACACCGGCCGATCAAGTACATTCGGATGCTACTGCGGAAGGTATTGTTTGAGAACAGTATACAAATCGTTCTCATCGTACGGCTTGAGAAGGCAGGCTGTTGCACCAAGCTCGCGGGCAACTTCTTTCGCATGGAAATCGTCGATGGCAGAAAAGAACACCACGGGGGTGGAAGAAATCTTCGGCAGGTGCCTGATCTTGTCAAGGAGATCAAAGCCGTTCATGTCCGGCATCCGGAGATCGCTGACAATTAGGTCCGGGCGGTATTTCACGAGGAGAGCCAGAGCCTCGGCTGCACTCTGCACGGCTTTCACCTGATACCCTTGTTTCTGAAGCACGTGAGTCACACTCTTCAGCCACGCCGGCTCATCATCAACGACGAGAATCTGCTTCTTCTTACCCATCATGACCCTTCAAAGTCGAACGAATCTGAATGAATGTACACACTGCACTCACCGAAAGCAAATCCGTCGTTGCGCGGGGTGCAGAATGGTCGTTCTGCTGTATCAAAACCCCCTTGCTTTGGAAATAATTCCCGTTTTCCCTACCTTGTGACGCCGCGCAACCACTTCCAGAACGAGGAGTCGCTATGAACCAAGACCGAAGAGATTTTCTGAAAACCACATCTGTTCTTGCTGGCGCATCTCTACTGAGCCCATTCTCAGATCTTCACGCGGAACACGTGTACACCCCGCAACGGAACGACGCACGTATGAAGCTGCGTTTCCGCCCTTACACACTCGAGCTGAAACACGTCTTCACCATCGCAACCAGTTCACGTACCACCACACCGGCGATGCTCACGGAGATCGAGTACGACGGAGTTGTCGGCTACGGCGAAGCATCCATGCCTCCGTATCTTGGGGAATCGCAGGAAGGCGCGGCCGCTTTTCTATCGAAGATCAACCTTGTCAAATACGAAAACCCGTTCGAGATGGAAACCATCCTGAACGACATCGATGTCCTCGCGACTGGCAACCCCGCCGCAAAGGCTTCCGTCGACATCGCATTACACGATCTGGTTGGAAAGCTCATGAACCAGCCGTGGTACAACATCTGGGGATTCAAGAAGACGACTACCCCCTTCACCTCATTCACAATCGGCATCGACAAGGAGGATGTTGTCCGCCAGAAGACGAAAGAGGCTGCAGAGTACAAGATCCTGAAAGTCAAACTCGGACGCGACACCGATAAGATGATGATCGAGACCATCCGCTCCGTGACCGACAAGCCGATCACCGTCGATGTGAACCAGGGATGGAAGGACAGGTCATTCGCGCTGGACATGATTCACTGGCTGAAAGAACGAGGAGTCCTCCTTGTCGAACAGCCGATGCCCAAGGAACAGATGGAAGACATGGCGTGGCTGACGGAGCGAAGCCCGCTCCCAACCTTCGGCGACGAAGCCGTGCAACGGCTGTCCGACGTCAAGAAGGCCCACGGCGTGTACAACGGTATCAACATCAAGCTGATGAAGTGCACGGGGATGCGCGAGGCACACAAAATGCTGACGCTCGCCCGATCACTCGACATGAAGGTGATGATCGGGTGCATGACCGAAACGTCGTGCGCCATTTCCGCGGCTTCACACCTCGCGCCAATGGTTGAGTTTGCGGACCTTGACGGAGCGGTTCTGATCAGCAACGATGTGTTTGACGGAACGAAGATCCTCGACGGGAGAGTAACCCTGACCGATAGGCCTGGGATAGGCGTAAAAAAGATCTAGCCCGGGCAAGCGCTATTGCAGGCTGAGCCAGTGGAGGGAATGCTGAATCAGTTTTTCGGGACCTCGGGGATCTGTGCCGGGCCGATGTACCTCCGGGCGCGGACAAAGCTCTTGCGAAGAGACTCGCTGTAGTTGGAAGCTGATGGATCGAAGCTGTTGAATTTCACCCACGACCCTCCGGGCGTGTGAATGAATTCCTGCTTTTCGAGATAAATACCAACGTGGCTGATGCGTTCCGGTTTCTCCGCGGAGCCTTTCCTCCCGAAGAACAACAAATCCCCCTTCTTCAGGTTCTCGAAGTTTTCTCCCGGCTTCTGTTCCTCACCCCCCACTGCCTGCTGGTCCGCGTCTCGACTCAACTCAAGTCCATTGAGTCGATACACCATCTTCGTGAACCCCGAGCAGTCCATCCCCTTCGGCGATGTGCCGCCCCAGAGGTAGGGAATCCCGAGAAACATCGTCGCGGTCTTCTCGATATTCTCGGCTGTCAGCTTCCGTGACTTCTTCCAGCGAGCAATCTCTTCCACGTTCGACATCTCGATGTAGCCCTTACGGCCATCCGGCAATTCCACTGCTATCCATCCGCCCGATGCCCCAACCTGCTTCATCAGCACACCCGCGACGGCATCGCTGACGGGACGTGAACCGGGGTTTGGCTGCTCTCGCACCATCGTGAAATAGGTCGTGGCTATGACTTTCGGAGCAGCTTCCCACTCCTCAACGCCTGCTGCGTTCGTGATCTTCATGGCGTTCTCTTCCAACCAGCCGATGTAATTGTCGGGCATCTGAATAGAGTAGTATCCCCCCTGCTTCTTCAGAAGCTTCACGACCGTACCCATCAACGCCTGCGTTGCGAGTTCAGCAGAGTTCCGGGGATTGGACCGGACGTTTCCTACACTCACCGCTACGATGCCATAGCGCTTCTCGCCAAGCTGCGGATCGGGCAGGACCTTTATACTATCGATCACCTGACCTCCGAGTGTTGTGTGGAGCGTCGACAGCGCATCTTCTTTTGACTTCAGATTGTCAACTTCCCCCCGTGCGATAACGACACTCCCTTGCTGGCCAACGGTAATATCAAACACCGCAACGCGTCGATCCGGCGCGTAATGGGCTTTTAGGGAATCGAGCACTCCCCTCACCGGCGTGTCAGTCTTCGGCTCCTGCGAACAGGCAGCGAATGCGCAGACGATGCCAAGAAAAGCGAAGCGGAGGATCGTGTTCGTTTTCATAGAATGTTTGAAGGAATGAATGAAGTAGATGGCTGGAAATGATCGGGGCTGCAATACCAGGAAAATATACACCGAATCACGCAAGTTTTCAATCCTCCTTTTTGATACTCCGCTTTTTTTCCTCGAGTGACAACTCCCGAATTCTCTTCTCCGCCAATCGCACATAGCGACGGCTCTTCTCATAGACGACAAACAGCCGATTGGCTTGAAGCGCGGCGAGGCAGGTTGACCCGCTTCCTGCAAACGGATCCAGCACGACATCTCCTTCGAAACTGTACAGCTGGATGAGCCTTCGGGGGAGTTCGACCGGAAATGGAGCCGGATGACCGATGCGCCGCGCCGACTCCGAGGGAAACGTCCAGATGCTTTTTGTGTACTCCAGGAATTCATCCCGTTCAATTGTGCTCTTTTTTCCTGCTCCGCTTCGGGCATAGCTGTTTTTTGAAAAGATGAGGATGTACTCGTGAACGTCGCGTAGCGTTGGATTTGTTGCTGATTTCCAGCTTCCCCATGCGGTCGATGGTCCTGCACTCCCCCCCTTGTTCCAGATTACCTCTCCCCTCATCGCAAATCCGAGTTCTATCATGTCCTCGGTAAGAAACGCGTGAATCGGTATGTACGGTTTCCGTCCGATGTTGGCCACGTTGACGCACGCTCTTCCTCCATCGACGAGGACCCGATAGGTCTCCCGAAGTACCCGCCTGAGAAGCTCGCGATATTCGTCCAGGGTGAGATCCTCATCATATTCCTTGGACACATTGTAGGGGGGAGATGTGATCATCAAATGGACGGAGTTGTCCGCCAGCTCATCCATGGACTCGCTGCTCTTGCAGAACACACGATTCAAAACGTCCTGGGGGAGCGCTTTTTCCTGCGATGGTCCGGCTGTCTTGTCAGATGGAGGGCCGTAAAGACGGCTGTTGTAAAAACGGGAGGAATCGTGGCTGATGCGGCCTGAAGTACCAAATGCTGATGACGCTGTCTTCCTTCGGGTTTGTTTCTTCACGAACGCGCTCGAGAGAGTGAATACGCCGGTTGGTGTGCATCGTGAATCTACTCCATATCCGCTGGAACAGCAAGCATTTTCTGGAGCCAGTCCGAGAGATCGGACAAACTCTGCTCACTGATGGAGTGGGAAATGGGATACTCTTTGTAGGTGAGGTCTGCCTGCGTCTTGGAAAGCAACTCATATGCACGTCGACCGAAGTGGATGGGGATGACGGAATCGTCCAGGCCATGGGCAACAAAGAGCGAGAGATGCCCAAGTTGACCCCATGCAAATTGAAGGGAGGTGTTTTCCGGAATATACCCGCTGTGGGCTACAATGCCGCGAACCATCTGCGGCTTCGTGAGCGAGACTGCGAACGACATGATGCTACCCATACTGAACCCGAGCAAAAACACCCGGCGGCCGTCGACAGGATATCGCTGCTTCACATCATCAACGAACTGAACCAGACGGTTGTAGCTCTCTTCAAATTGCTTCGGATGCGGAGTTCCGACGTCCTGGACCTCGTACCACGTGTAGCCCCCCGAACCCTGATCGAACCGGAATGGAGCGCGGGCGCTGACAATGAACAGGCGCGGATCCAGGTAGTCCACAAGTTCCAGAAGGTCATCTTCATTCGTGCCGCGACCGTGCAGCAGTATCAGCGCCGGATGTTCTCCGCTGACTGTTGCTGCAGGCCGCCGGATTTTATGAACAAGCGTTGACGAAATCAGCGTCGGAGCCATTGCACGTCACTCAGGTCTTTGAAATCGGGAGAAGGACAGAAGTAGATCAGTTCTTCTTGGCGCCCTGGTCAATCCATTGGCGCAATGTTTCGATCTGCCCTGCGGTGGGTATTAGTTTCTTGCTCGGCGGCATCTTCTTGCCGAACGGAGGAGCCGGATTCATCTTCTGAAGAAGCAGACTCTCCTTCGAGTTACCCGGTTGTATCGCTTTGCCATGCTTCCCTCCCTTCATCAGGGTTTCATAGGAATCCATAAAGAGTTGGCTTGGATGGTCTTCGTCCGCATTGTGGCACGTTGCACAGAACTTCTCGAAAAACGGGACCACATCTTTCGTGTACGAGATTTCCTTTGCAGGCGTGGCGGCACTGCTGTCTTGCGCAGCGGCATTGCCGGTAAGAACGACAACTCCTGCGAGCAGCGAACATGAGAGAATGAGTATTCGTTTCACTTGTCCTCTGTTGACTGTCTGAGTATTCAATTGTTTTTCGCCCCTTGATTGATCCACAGTTTGATGGTTTGAATAGTACTGTCTGGAAGGTACGGTCCCCCCTGAGGCATCCGATCACCATACGGGGGATTAGGCAAGAGCTTCTTTATCAGACCGCTCGTATCTGCCTTCCCCGCAATAACCGACGGTCCGTGGAGGCCTCCTTGCAGAAGCTGGCTTACAGTCTGGACAGTGAGCCCTCCGCTGCCGCCGTGGCAACTGTTGCATCCATAACGCTGGAGGATCGGCGAGATCTGGCTTTGAAACGAAACATCCTGGCCTGATTGCGGAGGCGGAGTTGAAATCGATGTATCGGTGCCGACAGCATTCCCCATGTCAGTACAGCCAGCGAGGACCAATGCCGTCATTGCCAGCAAGCACACGAAGAACCAGGAACTGTTTTCCACCTTTGGCATCACAAGTCGCTTTCGTTTTATATGATACATGAAATTCCATACTCTTTCCACCAACACGCCCGCCTTGACCCCTCTGCTGCGAGGAAGCGCCCAACCGGCAGAGAGCCCCCGTCATTCGATCCCACCTCTACTTCAACAGTGTCATCTTCTTCGTCTGCATCACGACCCCATCCGCAGCCAGACTATAGTAATAGACGCCCGAAGGTAACCCCTTAGCATTGAAACTCGATTTATGGGTTCCGGGTTCCCTCTCGCCGTCAATCAGTGTTGTGACTATGCTCCCTCGAACGTCATAGATCCTGAGCGATATGTGGCTGGCTCGCATCACTTGAAATGCGATCGCCGTTGATGGATTGAATGGATTGGGATAGTTCTGCGACAGAGAGAACTCATTTGGAAGGGTCGAAGAGTTCTCGACGGCCGTCGCAGTCTTCACGGTGACCGTCTTGTTCGGCGCAAAATTCCATTGATCACCTGACTCAGCTCCATTGAAGTTCACACTGTTGCCATTTGCATAGATGGTGTAGGTCCCTGCCGCGCCCGGGGCAGTATATGTGAACGAGAACGTAGCCTTGCCGCTCGTGAAGGGTTGTGGTGAAACATGAGTGAGTTCGTTTCCTGCCTTCTGCAAGGCGGAAGAGGATGCAGTCAGTATTCCTCCTGACACCGCGATATCTGTCCCCGCGCGAACTGCAGGTCCTCCCTGAACCGTGACTGTGTAATTCCCGGTTTGATTCGGAAGCAACTCCGCCGGTCCATCAATCGTTACAACAACACCCGTCGAGGGAGAAATGTTATGGCAGCTGCAGCCATTGCCGTTCTTCCTTGTAACACCTGTCATCCCCCGCGATTCTGCAAGAACATAGGATGCATAGAAAATCATGCCCAGAAACACCATGCCGTAAACTACATAGGTCCCCAGACGCTGATTGTGAACTTGTGTAACCTCCTCCATTGCTTTGTCCCTTCCCGAATATGGTTGTTCGATTTCGACTGCAAGAAGATTGATGAAATATGCCCTGGACAGAAGAGGAATTGGCCGCGGAGCGGCACGGATTAGTTACGGATTCCCACGGATTGTTGGGATCAAGCAAGACACTTATTTTTTCCGATCCGTCTTCTTCTGTGCAGATCCGTGGGTATTCTTTGTGTTGATGCTCTGTGCCGCACGTAGGAAGACCGCAGAGGCCGTTTCCATGCTACTTATTTCAGCAAAACCATTTTCTTCGTCAGCACACTTTCTGTGGATCGTGCACCCCCAATGATAGAACTCTCGCGGGCCTGGAGACGATAGTAGTACACACCGCTGGGAAGGGTTGAGCCATCCCAATGCACTGTGTGACTCCCTGCTGGATGTACTTCATTCACAAGAGTGCTTACTTTTCGACCGAGAACGTCGAAAACCTCCAGGTTCACGAAGCTATTAGCTGTTAGCTGATAACTAATAGCTGTTTTTGGATTGAACGGATTGGGATAGTTCTGATCGAGTCGGTATGCGCTGGGTATTTCGCCCTGCTCGACGCGTTCGACGCTTGTAGCCAACCCGGTCGATCCAATGACCTGCCCCCGGATCTCGCCCCCTGGATTTGTCGAAGAGTGGACATTCAGATAGAGTCTCCCTTTCACCAACTCTCTCAACAGAGCATCGGTGAAGGGTTGAGTCGCGTCTGAACTTGACCAGGTGCCTGAGGCAGTATTGTTCGTGAGAGTGGTGTTTTTCACGACTCCTGCTGAGACGCCTGCGGCCCCATTGTGAAAATGAGCAGCGGTCGGCGTCATTCCTGTGACCGTCTCATCAAAGGTGACTGTTCCGTTGGGGTTCAGAATGACGGAAGCGGTCGCTGATGCGTTGGTCGTTACTGGCGGAATCTCCTGACTCCCGTCAAGCTTCACCGCAAAACCGGCGCCGGATGCCATGAGCACCTGACCGCGGATCTCACCGCCGGGATTGACAGAGGTGTGTGCGTTTACGTAGAGTCTCCCGCGCAGCAATTCGACGAGCATTGAGTCTGTCAGCGGCTGCGTTGCGTCTGTGCTGCTCCAGACTCCAGCAGCAGTGCCGTTGACGATTGTCAGGTTTTTTACGACACCCGCAGCGACTCCAGCAACGCCATTGTGGAAATGCGCAGCGGTCGGAGTGAGTCCGTTGAACGTGATCGTGTAATTGAGTTGCGTACCACTTGCGTTGAGGATAAACCCTCCGGTCCCGCTGGCGGTGGTGGTCACAGGTGGCACCTCCTGACTTCCGTCAATCGTGGCCATGAATGCCAGACCGGTTGCAGGAAGTACCTGCCCGCGAATTTCTCCGCCGGTATTCGTGGTTGAGTGAGCGTTTGCATACATTTTGCCACGCACCAAATCTCGTAGAAGCGCGTCTGTTAAAGGCTGGGTTGCGTCACCGAGTGCCCATGATCCTGAGGCCGTGTTGTTGACGAGCGTGAAGTTCTTCACGACCCCGGCAGCCACACCTGCTGCCCCGTTGTGAAAGTGCGCCGCGGTAGGAGTCAAGCCGACGACTGTCGCTCGAAAGGTTGCGGTGCCGCCGGGAGCGAGGACGACAAAGACGGTTCCGGTAGCGGTGGAGGAATTTGGAGCCGTCTCCTGCGATCCGTCCATTTTGGCGTAAAATCCCGCCGGAGCTGCTTGCAAAACCTGTCCCCGGATTTCACCGCCCGGATTGGCTGTGGTATGGACGTTCACATAGAGCCTTCCGCGAAGCAATTCTGTCAGAAGCGAATCGGTCAGTGGCTGTGTTGCATCCGTGCTACTCCAAACACCCGTGGCAGTATTGTTGACGAAGGTCAGGTTTTTTACAACTCCCGCCCCGACGCCCGCCGCGCCGTTGTGAAAATGTCCGGCGTTGATGGTCAAGCCATTGACTGTGATTGTGTATGAAAGGGCCGTGCCCGCAGCATTCAGGACAAATGCTCCGGTCCCCGTTGCAGGCGTCGTTACTGGAGGCACTTCCTGAGTTCCATCCATCTTCGCCGTAAACTGGATCTGCCCGAAACCCATCGAAGTGAGCAGCAGTGCGATGGTCAAAAAAGGTAGTATTCGTCCCATATGTCCGCCCTTACCGTGATAGTGAGTATTGTTTTGTTAGCTCAGTGAAGGGAGGAATGCAAACCTGGTGCCAGGGGACCGATCTGGGAATGTCTTTGATTCAGGCCACAAATGGGCGGTCATCGCTGGGGAGACCGTAAAATACTGTGGAGGGAAGGCAACATGGGTGGAGAAAGCGGGGAATCAAATCCTCACGATGAAGTCTCTTCCCTACGGAATTTTGCAAGATCGATGCCGTAATCTTCAATCTTCTTGTAGATAGTTTTCCGATCAAGGTCCATCAACTCCGCGACGACTTTGACGTTTCCCTGGTGCTGCTCAAGCATCGCCACCAGATATTTCGACTCAGCATCTCCCACAATTTTTTTCACATACTCCTTGAAGGGAGTGCCCGGCGAAATCCCGGAAGGCGAAACGTGAGGTGTACTTACCGGGGGGGCAAGCCCCGGGATTTCAACCGCGGTAATCGTCTCCCCTTCGGTTTTTATCAATGCCCGTTTCATGACATTTTCCAGCTCACGGATATTTCCGGGCCAACCGTAGCTGGCAAGGGAGGATACAACTGCTGGCGCAAGATCTTTCACCCTGCCGGCAGACAGGTTATTGTACTTCTGGATGAAATGTCGTGCCAGCAGCGGGACATCATCCAGTCTTTGTTTGAGCGTCGGCAGATGGATTGGAAACACATTCAGGCGATAGAACAAGTCTTCGCGAAACTGCCCATTCTTTGTCATGGCGTGCAGATCCTTGTTCGTCGCAGCGATGATCCTGAGATCGACGGGAATCGGTTTGTTGCTCCCCACGCGTTCGATTTCCTTTTCCTGCAAGACCCTCAACAGTTTCGTCTGAAGATGGATGGGAACATCGCCGATCTCGTCAAGGAACACCGTCCCTCCGTTCGCATCCTCGAATTTTCCGACGCGCGTCCGCTGGGCGCCGGTGAACGCACCTTTCTCGTGGCCGAACAGCTCGCTTTCCAGCAGCGCCTCATTGAGCGCGGAACATGTTATGACGATGAATGGCTTCACCTTTCTCGAGCTGTTGTAATGAATCGCCTTCGCGAGCATTTCTTTCCCCGTCCCAGTCTCGCCGAGGATCAAGACGGTCGCATCGGTGTCGGCCACCTGACGGACGAGTTTGAACACCTGGTTCATCGAGTCGCTCTGGCTGACGATGTTCGAGAAGCTGTATGTCCCGCGCAACTCTTCGCGCAACTGGCGGAGTTCACGATCCTTCTTCCGGCCTTCGAGCACCCGTCGTATCTTGATCAGAAGCTCGTCGTTGTCGCAAGGCTTGGTGATGTAGTCGTATGCACCATGTCGAATTGCCTCAACCGCCGTCCGTACGGATCCGTACCCCGTGATCATCATCACCGGAGTCTCAGGCGCGCGGGCTTTGATCCATTCAAGCAATTCGATGCCATTCATTCCTTCCATCACGAGATCGGAAAGAACGAGATCAAACTTGTCGGGATCAAATACCTGCTGCGCCTCCCGCGCATTTGCCGCAATCTGGATGGAAAAACCGTTGTCCTCCAGCAGGGCCACGGTGGCGATTCTGAACGCCTTGTCGTCATCAACAATGAGTATCCGATCGTTCATAGCTCTCTCAAGCCGGGGCAGCGCTTGTCTCCTGCATGTGTGTGGGAAGTGAAATGACGAACGTCGATCCTTCGCCCACCGTGGTGGTGACGCTGATTGTCCCCCGGTGTTGACCGATGATACCGTAGCTCACCGAAAGACCGAGACCAACGCCACTGACTTTGCTCTTGGTCGTGAAAAACGCGTCGAAAATCTTGTCAAGGTTCTCCTTCGGAATCCCTGCACCGGAATCACTGATAGAAATCCTGACGAGCCCGTTCTCCTCCGCTGTCACAATGCGTATGAGGCCTCCGTCAGGCATCGCGTCCCGCGCATTGAGAATGAGATTGAGGAACACCTGCTTGAGCTTGTCCGCCGATCCTCTCACGACAGGCAAATGCTCCCGGAGGTCCAGCTTCATATCGATGCGGTTCTTGCTCAATTGATCGCCGAACGACTGGACAACCTCTTGCAGGAGACCGTTGAGTTCGACAGGCTTCATCTCGTCCGGCACAAACGAAGTTCGGTAGAAATCCAGGAGTTGCCGGGTGAGCTTCGACATGCGCGTCACTTCTTCATAGGCAACTTCAATCAGCTCCCGCCCCTGCATGTCACTGGGAAACCTGCCGAGGCTGGTTTTCAGACAGCTTTGGATGTTATGGATCTGGTTGTTGATCTCGTGTGCAAGCTGCGCGGTGAGCTTTCCCGTCGCTGCCAATCGTTCGCTCTTAACCAGTTCTTCTTGTGCTTGCTTCAGTTTCTGCAGTGTCTCGTCGAGATCGCGGTTACGCGCGATTAGATCCTGATTCAGCCAGCCCAGCTCGGTGATTTTCTCTTTCAGCGACCTGCTCATATCGCCGAACCGCTGTGCCAGGAAGCTCACCTCATCCCGGCCGTTTACTGCGATGACATAGTCATAATTCCCCTTGCTGACTTC